>LFCJ01000050.1_pt1 | contig 59507 bp, 41 predicted proteins | sample 643141 | NCBI WGS metagenome assembly LFCJ01 (sample SAMN03766243, study PRJNA286221) | soda lake metagenome | biome: soda lake; feature: Kulunda steppe; material: water; isolation source: sample B1-Br-g2 brine of Lake Bitter-1 | place: Russia: Kulunda steppe | collected 2010-07
CGATGCAGTAATAGTCAGGCAAAGAAAAGAATTTCAGAGGCCTGATGGTGTAAGAGTAGCTTTCGAAGATAACGCAGCCGTTCTGATTGAAGAAGAAACAGGTTTGCCAAAAGGAAACCTTACTAGAGGTCCTATTGCAAAAGAAGTAGTTGAAAGATATGGGCCTATCGGAAATATTGCGTCACAGGTGGTGTAAAAAATGGTGCAGAGAACAGAAAACTGGAGCAGAAACTGGAAGTCAAGCAAAAATCCAACAAAACAGCGAAAATACAGAGATAACGCTCCGCTACATATCAAGGATAAACTGATTTCCGCAAACCTCAATGACATTTTGAGAGATGAGCTAGGCGTAAGAACACTCAGTATCGTTGTGGGAGATCGAGTTAAAATAATGAGGGGAGATGATAAGGGAACAGAAGGAATTGTTTCCAGGATCAATAGGAAAGAAGAAAAAATCTATATTAACAACGTTGATAGGCAGAGAACCGATGGAACGGTAAGAGAAAAGCCTTTCCAGCCTTCAAATCTACAGCTTCAAGCACTAAACCTTTCAGACCCTGAAAGAATAGCGAAATACGATGTTGATGACCTCGCAGTAATTGAGGTAGAAGATGAAGAGCTAGATGAGCTTGAAGAAGAGGAAGAGAATGAAATGATGCAGAGAATGCAGGCACAGTCAGATGCAGCGGAAGAGGAAGATGAAGATGAAGACAATGGAGATGAGGACGAGTCAGATGACGAATCCGAGAAACAACAAGACTCTGAATATGACTACAGCGAAGTCGTTCAAGGAACTATAGATGAAGTAAAAGAAGCAGTAGAAGACGGAGCAGATCCAGAAAAACTACTGGAAGCGGAAGAGAGTTCCAAAGATAGAAAAACCCTTAAAGAATGGCTTGAAAGCCAGCTAGACGAGGAATAAAAAACAATGGTACATCAAAAAAGACTTTCAGCACCAGACCACTACCCAGTAAGCAGAAAAGGACTTACATATACTACTACCACAAAAGGTTCAAGACCTGCAAGCGAAGGAATTCCAGCAGTAGTATTTCTAAGGGAAGTGACAGGATACGCTGAAACCAAAAAAGAAGCAAAAGAAATCATTAGAAAAGGACAACTCCGCAGAAACGGAGACAGAATAAAAGACATTAGAGACACAATAGGGTTATTTGACACAGTGGAGCTGTCTGCAACAGAAGAAGTTTTCCGAGTACTGCCTCAGAAAAAAGGCCTAAACTTCATGGAAACTGGAGATAACAGGCCAGCAGCAAAAATAACAGGGAAGACTCAAGAAAACGAATATTTCGTCTACCATCTTCATAACGGCGAAAATTACAAATCTGAAAACGCATACTCTACAGAATCCACTCTAATCTTTGGAGATAGTATTGAAGAAGCACAGATGGAAGAAGGAGAAGAAGTAGTAGTGCTTAGTGGACAACACTCAGGTAAAAAAGCAGTAATTAACGAAATCCACGAAAGAGGAATGGCTGAAGACACAGCAACAGTAGAAACCGAAGAATCAGAGTTCGAAATCCAGAAAGATAAACTCTTCGTGATAGGGACCATGGAGGTCAAGTAAAAATGGCAGAAATGAAAAAGGTACAAATCGGAAAAGTAGTAGTAAACGTGGGAAGTGGGCAAGTAGGACAAGAGGTAGAGAAAGCAGTCCAGCTAGTCGAAAAGCTCACGGGCAGCAACGCAGTAAAGACAGAATCCGGAGAAAACGCAAAGACATTCGGTCTTAGATCTGGCTTGAAAATCGGAGCAGCAACAACAATAAGAGGAGAACAGGCAATAGAGTTCCTAGAAAAAGTAATGCCTGCAGTAGAACAAATAAAGGACTCTCAGTTCGATGGTAACGGAAACTTCTCTTTTGGAATATCCGAATACATCGATGTACCAGGAATTGACTACGATGCAGATATCGGTATGATGGGTTTCGAAGTAACGGTTACGTTAGAGAGACCGGGTTACAGGCTGAAAAAGAGAGATTACAAGCCTTCTGAAATAGGAGAAGATCATAGAATAAGTGATGAAGAAGCAATGGACTTCGTCGAAGACCGTTTCGACGTAGAGGTGACGCAATAACATGAGTTATGAAGCAGTACTTGAGCAAATCAAGCACAAAGACGGTAAGAGAAGGAAATTCGAGAAAAATAATGCGCCTAAAGAAAGAGATTTCGGAAAATCAAAGAAAGAGTGTAGGAGATGCGGCAGAACAGGTAGGGGAGTCATCTCAAAATATGAATTAAATTTCTGTCGTCAATGCTTCCGTGAAATTGCGGAAGATCTCGGATTCAAGCAGTTAAAGTAGAGGTGTAAAAAATGCAACAAGATACATTAAGCGACGCATTAAGTGCAATAAACAACGCAGCAAGAAACGACAAAGAGCATGCAGTAATAGCTCCTACAAGCGAGGTTGTTCAGAACGTACTGATAGAACTCCAACAAAAAGGGTATATTGGAGTATTCGAGCTAATTGAAGACGGTAAAGGCGGCAAATTCAAAGTAGAGGTAAGGAACATTAACAAGTGCCAGCCTGTAAAACCGAACTTCTCTGTCAAAAAAGATGAGTTCGAAGACTGGGCACAAAGATATCTCCCGGCAAGAGGATTTGGAGATCTGCTTGTAACAACGTCTCATGGCATCATGACACATGAAAAAGCAAAAGAAGAACAGGTAGGAGGAAAACTCCTGGGATACGTATACTAGAGGGATAGAAATGACAGAACAGAAATTAAAACTGCCTGAAGGTATTGAAGCTGATTATGAAAAAGGAACTCTAAGAGTCAGTGATGGATCCCAAGAACTTGAGAAAAAAATGGATCATGCGTTAGTAGATGTAAATGTTGAGGGAGACGAAATAAAGATCTCGACTGATTCAAAGAAAAGAAACGTTTTGAGCGTGATAGGCACATACAGGAGCCATGCAGATAATATGGTGAAAGGGATTCAGAAAGACTATGTTTACAAGATGAAAGGTGTATACGCACACTTCCCGATGAATATCAAGAAACAAGGAGATGAAATCCATATTGAAAACTTCATGGGAGAAAGAAATCCTAGAGTAGTAGACATTATCAAAGGTGTTGAAGTGCAGGTAGATGGAGATGAACTAGAGGTTACAGGTCCGGATAAAGAAAAAGTAAGCCAGACGGCTGCAAGAATTGAACAGGCCTGTAAAAAAGGAAACAGAGATCCAAGAACATTCCAAGACGGGATTTACATTACAGAAAAGAATGGAGGTGGCCAGTAAATGGCTAAAAGACAGAATACTCACAAGAATAAGAGAATAAATAAGGCGTGGAGAAAGCCTCGAGGAAAACACAGTAAACAGAGGCGAAAACTGAAAAGCGCACCTCAAATGCCTGAAGCAGGCTTGAGAACAAATAAAGAAGTCCGAGGAAAACATCCATCAGGATACGAAGATGTGTTAGTACATAGGCCTGAAGATTTAGATGGGCTTAATGTTGAAACAGATGCAGCAAGAATTAGTTCTAAGGTTGGAGCAAAGAAAAGAGAAATGATAGTTGAAAAAGCTGAAGAACTAGAAATTAAAGTACTGAACTCGGGTGAGCAAGAATGAACTTAAAGAGTCAGAGAAGAATGGCTGCAGAAGTAATGGATATAGGAGAAAACCGGGTATGGTTTGATCCAGAACATACAGAGAAAGTAGCTGAAGCAATCACAAGACAAGACATCAGAAATCTTATAGAAGGAGGAGCAATCAGTAAGAAAAAAGTTAAAGGAACTTCAAAGGCTCGAGCTAAAAGAATAAAGCGGCAAAAACAGAAAGGCCGGCGTAAAGGACAAGGATCTAGGAAAGGGAGTAAAACAGCTAGGAAGCCATCTAAAGAAAGCTGGATGGAAACAGTAAGAGCTCTTAGAAAAAGACTTAAGGAAATGAGAGATGAGGAAGAAGTAACAAAAGAAGAATACCGCAAGCTCTATGATATGGCTAAAGGAGGGTTCTTCAGGGACGTAAACCACTTAGAAAACTATGTAGACAATAAAATGGAGATGAGAGACTAATGGCAGAGAACTCAAATTACCAAGTACCTCACAAGAGAAGAAGAAAACAGCAGACTAATTACCAGAGAAGAAGAAAGCTTTTGAAATCGGACAATCCAAGAGTAGTAGTAAGAACGAGCAATAAGCACACTAAAGCACACTTATCATACTACCAAACTGAGGGAGATGAAAACAGATACTTCGTATCAACTGAAGAGCTAGAAAAGTACGGATGGGAACATCACACAGGCAATCTGCCAGCAGCTTACCTTGCAGGCTATCTTCTAGGAGCGAGAGCAGATGAAGATCGAGCAGTACTAGACATAGGGCTAAGACAAACTAAAAAAGGAGGAAGAATGTTTGCTGCTGTAAAAGGAATGAATGATGCAGGATTGGATGTTCCAGTAGGAGAAAAAGCACTTCCGCCTGAAGAAAGAATTCGAGGAGAGCATATCGAAGAAATGAAAGATATTGAACTAGTAGAAAACTTTGAAGAAGTAAAAGAAAATATCGAAAAGGAGGCCTAAAAGATGGCAGAACAAGAACAAGAACAAGAAATATGGAAGCCGAAGACAAAGCTAGGTAAACTAGTGGCAAAAGGCGAAATAAATGATATAGTGGAAGCACTGAAACATGATAGGCCTATAATGGAGCCTGAGATTGTTGATCAACTCGTAGATCTTAACGAAGAAGTAATTCTGATAGGAGGAACTCCTGGAAAAGGAGGAGGAATTCGAAGAACTGTCTCAAAGAGAACTGCAAGAATGCACAAGTCTGGAGCTAGATATTCAAGCAACGCAATGTCAGTTCTAGGAGATAGAAACAGAGTAATCGGGTTAGGAACAGGAGTAAGCGAAGACACACGCGCAGCAATTGATGCGGCAAACAGAGAAGCTAAACTAAACATGATCCACGTACCTAAAGGTAATGGATCGTGGGAAGACCGTGGAGATGACCGCACATCGATTCCATTCGCTGTTACAGGAAAGTCTGGCAGTGTTGAAGTCGAGTTAAAACCTGCGCCAAGAGGTACAGGGCTAGCATGCAGTGATGAGGTAAAGAAAGTGCTAGAGCTAGCAGGTATCGAAAATATCTGGGTCAAAACTCGCGGACAAACACAGACAAGAGAGAATCTTGTGAGAGCAACATTCAATGCATTAAGAAAACTTGAAGAAATGGAACAACCTGGTGAAGAGCAATGATTGCAGCAGTAAAAATAAGAGGAAACGTTGATGTACCACGACCTGTAAAAGACACAATGACAAATCTAGGCCTAGAAAAGAGAAACCAGTTAGTCGTTTATGAAGAAAACGATTCAATTCAGGGAATGATGAACAAGGCTAAGGATTACATCACCTATGGAGAGATTTCAGAGGAAATAGTGAAAGCTCTTGAAGAAAAACATGGTGAAGTAACACATGGTAAAGTTTACAGTCTTTCCCCTCCAAGCAAAGGGTTTAAAGGTACCAAAAGACATGTGAATCAAGGGGGGAGTCTGGGTAAAAGACAAAAAGAAGAAATGAATAGCCTTGTAAAGAGAATGGTGTAGGAAAATGACAAGAAGAAGATCAAAAAAGAACAAGTCAGGAAGTCACGGCTATGGAAGTAGTAAAAAGAACCGTGGAGCAGGAAACAAAGGAGGCCGAGGAAACGCAGGAACAGGAAAAAAAGCCTCATCTAAAAGAATGACAAAAGATGGCGTGGTAAAACTTGGAGAAAGAGGATTCAAATCTCGAAAACCTGATCAAAACGCCATTAACCTAAGAGATATCGATCAAAGACTTGACAACTACGTCGAAGAAGGACTAGCTGAAGAAAAAGATGGCAAATACGTCTTAGATATCTCAGACTTAGGCTATGAAAAAGTCTTAGGTCAAGGACAGATTAACAAAGAAGTCGAAATTACAGCTGAAAACTTTTCCAGTTCTGCCAAATCAAAGATTGAAGAGGCAGGCGGAGAAACAGTAGAGGAATAAACAATATGAACGATATCTGCGAATTTATTCGCAGAGAAGTGACGAGGTTTTAGATTAAAACAATGAACTGGGTCCAGATTGCACAGTATCTTCCAACGGTAGAGCAACCGGATAAAGAGCAGACACTCAAACAGATGATGATCTGGACAGGTATTACATTACTACTCTACTTTTTACTTTCTGAAGTACCACTTTATGCAGCTGACGCACAACAAGTCGAACAGGCATTAAGCCAGCTTAGAACGTTTGAAACACTTCTAGGTTCTGAAATAGGAACAATAATCACATTAGGAATTGGACCAATTGTTACTGCATCTATTGTACTCCAGATGATGGTAGGCTCAGACTTACTCAAATGGGACACTAATACTAGCCAAGGAAAACAAAAGTTTCAGGCAGCTCAGAAACTACTTGCATACTCAGTATGTGTGGTGCAAGCTGCAGGGTTCGTGCTTTCCGGAACCTTTGGAGACGTATCAGGAAACATGCAGCTATTCCTAATTCTTACAGCACAGATTACGGCGGGAGGATGGCTGATAATCATAATGGATGATTTAGTCCAGAAATGGGGATTCGGAAGCGGAGTAGGTCTCTTTATTGCAGGAGGAGTATCAAAAGCAATAATAATTGCATTAATATCTCCTCTTACAGAAGGAGGAAGCCCATTCTGGCTAGAAGGAGGAAATCCGGCAGGAGCACTATTTTCATTTGCAACAACACTAGAAGCCACTGCGTTAATAACAATGGTTTCGACCATTGGAGTATTCGCAGCTGTGGTATACCTACAATCTATGAGAGTAGAAATACCGCTAACATTTGGAAATGTACGAGGATTTGGTCAGAAATGGCCGCTTAAATTCTTTTATACAAGCGTAATGCCTGTAATATTTGTAGCAGCGCTAATTGCAAACATTCAAATTGTGGGAACTGTAGCAGCAGGACAAGATGGATGTAGTGTTCTAGGATGCTTCAGCGAAGGTCAACCTCAATCAGGGCTAGTACTGTTAGTTAACCCGCCTACAGAATTTATCTCAAGTCTTGTAGCAGGAGGTTTAGGAGCAGTAGGAACAGGACAACTATTCCATGTACTGTTCTATATCACTATTTACACTCTTGGAGCAGTAGTATTCTCTATATTCTGGGCGCGTACTACGGGACAAGATTCTTCGTCAGTTGCAGAACAAATACAGCAAACAGGAATGAAAGTACCAGGATTCAGGAAAGACAAGAGAGTAATCAAAAAAGTGCTTGACAGATATATTCCAGCTTTAACAGTAGTTTCAGGAGCAGCAGTAGGATTTATCGCAGCAGCAGCAGATCTTATTCAGGCTGCAGGCGGAGGAATGGGAATTCTCCTTACGGTAATGATCATCTATAGAATGTACGAGCAACTAGCTCAGAAACATATGGAAGAGCTTCACCCAGCACTCAAAGGCATGTTTGAGTAGATAGGGCTGAACGAAGATAAAGGTCAAGAATATACAACTCGCAGTATTTCCATTGACAATTGTTTTTTAGCATTAAAGTATAATATAGAGTTATGATAGAACTAGTTCTTCTCTTGATACTTCTTGCATTAATTTCTACAACACTCTATCTTCAGTTAAATGAAGAAGAACAAGAAATCGAAGTTGACCCGGAAAAAGTCAGAGGAGCTGTCAGTGAGTCCTGGAGAGATTTAGAGCTAGATAAAGAAATTGGGAGTTTAGAAAACCAAGTATCAGAAATCAAGCGACTTCATACAGATTTAGAAACAATGATGAAAAACCCTAGAGAGAGAGGAGAATTTGGAGAAGTAAAACTAGAAGCCTTACTTGAAGATCATCTTCCTAGTTCTATGTACGATATTCAAGGAGACGTAGCGGGTAAAAGGCCTGACGCATATATCAACTCAGCTGACGGAAAAATTTGCATTGATTCTAAGTTTCCCTTAGATAATTTCAAGAAATTGATAGAAGAAGGAGAAGAAACATATCAAACTAAATTTCGTAAAGATGTGGAGAAACAGCTCGAAGAAATTTCTAAAAAATATGTAAGACCTGATGAAGGAACGGCAGAATACGCCTTTGAGTTTGTACCATCTGAAAGAGTATATTATTATCTTGTAAAAGAAGAGTATCAGCTTTTAAACAGATATACGCAGCAAGGAGTTCAGATAGTTTCTCCACTGACACTTGGACATAAACTTGAGATTGTTAAGGGAGATGCAAGAGCTCGAGAGATGTCGGAAAAAGCAGATGAAGTTCTAGAAAAACTCCATGCCTTGAAGAAGAGCCATGACAACTTTGAAGAGTCCTGGAGCACTCTCCAGAGACACATCATGAGAGCCCATAACAAAGCAGATGAGGTAGATAATAAGTATAGAGGGCTAAAAAACGAGTTTGATTCTGTTGATCAGTTAGAAGATTGAAGCTATAAAATTGCCTTTTAATCACTTTCAAAAATATGGGCTCTAAAAAAGGTTCAAAATCTATGTATGATATCTGATAGAACTGAATTTAAATCAGTTCTAATCCAAAGAAATGTTTATGGAGATAACCAAAATCCAGGATGATGGAGAACGTTTCATAATCCATGGAGACCCGCAACTCTATACAGGCCTGAAAAACGTTTTTGACCAGATGGGTTTAGGTATATCAGTTACCGAATCAGATTCAGGCGTAGCAAATATTCTATACACAGAAAACAACCGTGATATAGTACTTACAGTACTCAATGAGAGAACAGAGAAATGAATGCGGACCTGGAAAAAGGAGATAAAGTATTATTCAACAATAGAAAAACTCCTTTGAACGTTATTGAGGCCTCAGAAAAAGTAGTAGTACAGGGACCAAAAGGAGGAAAATATGAGATATTCTGCGATAATGATGCACTTTTAGTAGCAAAGCCGGGAAAAAGAGATTACGCATCTTACTGCAAGGATTTGAGAAAGGTAGGAGAATGGGTCAGAGAAGAAAATGAGTGGAAACACTCAAAGAGCCAAGCCTATATCAAGATTGAGAAAAAGAGTAATGGATTTTGGACTCTAAAATCAGATAAGTTTGAGGAAGACTTAGACATTCCTATGTATGGATTTACTGCTAAAGAAGCAGCGGTAGAAGAGGTAGAAAAATGCATCTCAAAAAACCCTGAAGGTTGAAAAAATTAAGCTGTGCCGGATATTTGGACAGCAAACTGTAGATGGAGAGGCTTAAATGTGTGCTAGGCTAATCAAAGATTAGAGAAGTGTTATTAATGAACTTTAATCAAATTACAAAAACGTTTATAGCAATCGCATTCATTGCTATGGTAGCAGGTATTGCTGTAGCACAGGATGTTGAGACACAGGAAAATGTTACTGAAAACCTAGATACACAAGTAGAAAATCAGACAGAGCTACCTGAACATGAAGATATCAGGCTCCCAGGGGACAGATTTTATGGGATTACACAGGCCTCAGAGAGAATCGAACTAGAGATTTCGAGAGCGCCAGTTATAGGTAGTGAAGATAGAAAAGCCAGAGCTTTGGCTAATCATGCGGATAGAAGAGTTGCTGAAATAGAAGGTTTAGTAAAAAGGAATGATACTGAAAGAACAGAACAAGCTTTAGACCGATATAGTCAAGGAATTGAACAAGCGAGTCAGGCAGCTAACTCATCAGGTAATGAAGAAGCATTGCAGAATGTGGATGAATCTGCTGCAAGGCATCAAGAAACTTTGCAAATTGTGAGCGAACAGCTACCTGAGCAAGCTCAAGAAGGAATTAAGACTGCGATGGAGAACAGCCAAAGAACTAGCCAAGCTCTTGGAGATTCTGAAGGAACAGTTCCAGATTTATCTGAAGATGTAGAGTCTGAAACTTCTAGAGATGAACAAAATTTGACAGAAGAGGATGTAGCGCAAGGAAAAGCTAATGAATCATATCAAGAAAACTATGGAGAAGAACAGTCTGAATACTCCGAAGATATGAATGGGGGACAAAGTAACGAATCTGAATACGCAGGAAATGCAGGAGGACAATAGAAAGTTTCTCTATAGGAAAGGCTAGTTCATTTTATTTTTTCTTCTTTCTGTTATTAGTGTTATCAAGAATTACTAAGTTTAGCGGGAGTTATGGCTGAGCGTGCTTGTATCAATATCACTATCAGTTGCTAGGTCTGCCATCATGTAAATTTTCATATCTTTCAAAAGTTCAAGATTTGAAGCGGCTACATGATTATTTTTATTCATCCAGTTGTGAACTTTTTGGAGGCGTCTATAATCTTTTAGTGCCTTATCAGGTTTTTGATTGTCAATATGCCATTTAAAGACTTTGAAATTTGCTTTGAACGCAAGTGACAGTGAAGCTGAGAGTATTTGTTGTCTGTATACAATTAGTAGTGCTGAACCAGATGTTGCTGTTAAGAACATAAGAATTAGGTGGTAAGGAAGCGTTTCTTTTTCGAAGTCGTACTCTATCATTTTTGTTGCGGTTTCTCCGTTACATGCGTAAGTAATATTGTTTAGGCCTTTGTGTAGAGAAATATTTTTTTGGATTTCTTCACCGCTATCTGTTCCAATTAAAGTTTCGTTATGATAGATATCGCAGTTAGACTCTCTATTTAAAGATAGAGTGGAGAAATAATGCTCATCGGTTATTTTTTCTTGTTCCGGAGGCGTTTCTAGTTCTAAAGGTTTTTTATCAAAGAAAGCTGCTTCTGGAGAATACCATTCTGATTCATTGCTGTGGAAAGAGTACTCAAACCTGTCTGAAGAGAAACTAGAGTAATATGTCTCTAATAATTCTTGGTTCTCTTCTGCGTTGTAATCCTTTATTATAAGTCCTGTATCAGAATCGCACTCGTTTTCTACTTCTAAAAATGTGTTGTTTTCTTCAAATGAGCGGGTTGCAGTTATACATTCTTCTACGCTTCTAAAACTGTATAAACTCTTATTTGGCATGTGGTCTTCTGTGACATTCAATATGTCAAGGTCGGAGTACACAACATCATCATCTATATCATCTTCCTCATCTTCTATTTCTTCAGGAGGTGCGCCAGGAGATTCGTCGCTGCCGCTATCACCGTTATCAGAGTCTGGAGTGTCATCTAAAACAGAAACAGTTTCTGAGGAATCTGTTTGATACTCTGCTGCAGTCCATTCACAGTTGAACTCAGTTTCTCCTGTAGCATTTGAAACAAATTCTTCTGATTCTGTAAGATTTTCTCCAGGGCCTAAATCTCCGAAGAAGTAACTTTCCTCACGTACTTCAAAAAGATCCGGTACTGAAATTTGTAAGCCTAAATTTTGAAGAGTTATATCATTGCTATTATTCTCTACTTCGCATGTAGCATTGGTGCTTTCTCCAATATCTATCTCGTTTTCGGAGAGCTCAATAGAGTCAAACGCATCAACTTCATCATCAAGATCAATTGAGATTAGCAATGAAGACTGCCCAAGGTAAGAAAGCATACTTCCTTGTAGCAGGGGGGTTTCGCATGAACCAGTCTCTAAACAATCATAACTATTTCTTTGATCTACTAGCTCATCTAAACGATTGCGGTACGTAGAATTACCAGTAGTTTCATAGGCCTGTAAAATTAAACCTCCTTGATTAGAATACTCTAAATCCTCGCAGTCATTAATGCAGTCGACGTCATCTATATAATTAGAGGTTTTGTTATCGGCTGTTTCTTTCCATTCGGTATTACCACTATGTGTATAACTGTTCCAGAAACCTGATGATATTTCGTAAGAAGTATTCATGTCAGTGCCGCTTTCAGTAAGGTTCTGTGCGATTTGTTTGTATGTGTTGTTGCCTGTTACTTCATATGCTTTCCAGTATCCACTCATCATACTCCCTTGCGACTCAGAGCTACGGCACTCAAAATCGTTATCCCATACTTGGCAGTCTTGATCATCAACTACAGAAGTTGAAGCATAGTATTCTCCAAGTTCCCGAATCGAATTATTACCAGTGATTGAGTATGCTGTGAATAAGGACTCTATCAAAGAGCCTTGCCTTTCGCCTGCAAACACGCCGTCTGAAGAATCGCAGCTGTAAGGGGTTACGTCTTCATCTTCTAAGAAGTCCTCGTCAGGAATACACTCAGCCCTGTAACCTTCTTCAGGGTCGTAGTGATAGGGAGGTAGAGAAAGCTCTTCTATGGTAGATAAGTATTCTTCTCTATATCTTCCGATATAGGCATTTGAAAGACCTATAATGTAGTTAGCTTGGTATCGCTCATCAGAAACGACGCATCTAGTATCGCCTTCTAAAGGGTTACATGTGGATTCTGAACCTGTATAGATAAGATCTGATACATCATTCCATAAATTATTATTTATTTCGCTGTAAGGGACAGGCAGTTTTCCTGAGGAAGGATAAGTTAGATCATCTGACTCTAAACTATAATAGTATAGATTTTGTTGCAGGAAATTATGCTCAAATTCGCAGCTATTCTCTAAAGGATCTAAACTACATCTTTCGATTTCAGAACCATTTATATTCTTCAATACTGCTTCTGGAGAGTCAATTAGACCTGATAGATCAGTAGTTACTTTTAGGCTGTCGTTAGTGGAAGGATGGCTGAGTATCTGTGAGTTATGGAACTTTTTATCATCAGATCTTTCTGAAGAGTGGCGATTAAAAGCGGTTTCTGCAGCTACACTCTGTGTTTTAGGATTACTGCAGCTATTATTGTCATCAGAGTAACAGGAAGTTTCAGATTTCTCGCCTTCCAATACGGCAGTTCGATAGAAGTTATAATCTTCAGTAGCTCTATAGCCTAAAAAACCTGCCCTGCTAAGCTCAAGATGTTCTTTTTCGCCACAATTTGATTCACAAACCTCTAAGGATTCTCTATAACTTTTTGTAAGATTTTTGCGATATTCTGGAGATTGAGTTAGTAAATACGCTTCAGAAAAACCTTCTACAATGCTAGGATGGATTTTACTGGTTTTAGACAGGTTCTGTGCGATTTGTTTGTATGTGTTGTTGCCTGTTACTTCGTATGCTTTCCAGTATCCACTCATCATACTCCCCTGATTGTTACCAGTTTCACAATCAAAATCTCCTTCCCAAACATCACAGTTATATGCGGAGCCAAGAGTATAATTTTCTGCGAGATCTTTAGTAGTTTCATCTCCAGTAACTTGATAAACGCTCCAAAGACCATCTATAAGAGATCCTTGTCTCTCGGCTCCTGAAACATTAAACTCTCCGCCTGCGTCAGAATCACAGTCGAAATCATCTATTTCGTGCCTACACTCTAAACGCCTATGAGCTTGGCTACCGTACTCCGATGTAGAAAAATTTAAGGCCTTCTCCTTGTGAGAATCTTTCCCGCTTATAGAGTAGGCTAAAGCATACTTACTCATCATATGGCCTTGAAAATGTTCGTACTCGCACTGGAAATCCCCTTCCTCGGAACAGTAAGGATCTTCGCTCGGACGAGAACCTAGTAACTCTAACGCATTTTCTTCTAATGTTTCATTTTCTAAACCTATTGAAATAGTTCTATGCCCAGTTTTAGGCGCTTTTTCCTCATCTATATTGAAGTAATAACTGTAAACACCTTCAGATGAGAAATTACTGCTGTCTAAATCTTTCTGAAATTTTTCTCCAGTTTCCGAAAGGCTAAAGCTTTGTTCTTGTTCTGAGGGTGAAAAAAGAACTAACTCTATGTCATCCACACTGCTGTTATTAAAGAAATAGAATGTGTGTTCGCTGTCAACGTTTCGATCACCTTCTATATAGTATGTAAGCTCATGACCTGCTGAAAGATTCAACAGGAATATTGCTCCGAAAAACATTATGATTAGTCTTGATAAACGGAGACCCATACATAATATTAGATTGCTGTTAAATAAACAGTGGAGTTATTTTCTATTTTATTGTTACTTAGAAGGGGTTTGCACATGTTTTATATTCCGTTAAATGGTATTATAATATAGTATAAGTTGAATAACTTGTTCCAAATTAGAAGTAATAAAATGGGTCGAGGAAGGCTATAGAATGTCAGAGCTAGAAAAAATCAAAATACTTCCACTGCTATTAGCAGTATTATTAGCTGTAGCTTTAGTCGGCGCTGACGCCTCAACGTATATACTGGATTCGACTACAGATTTTCAAGTAACTTCTGAAGGTGAAGACCGAGGAGAGTGGGAAGTATATTTTGTCTCAGATGAACTAGGCCTAGTAGAGTTTCAGTCTCAAGACTCTAATCAACTAGATTTTGAGAGTGTAGACTATTATGATGGGTCTTGGAATGAAATTGAGCCAGAGTCTACTGAACCACTATCATTTGAGTGGAACCAATCAGAGGCAGAATACGGGAGAATTGTGTTTGAACTCGAAGAGCCTGGAGATTATCAGGGCCAACTTTCATTTGAAGATTCTGAAAGAACAGTAGAGACCACTCATCGATTTGAGCAAGAAAGCAATATTCTTGACTTAGACTCGTTAACAGTTCCTTATTCTGTATGTAGTTTTTCTGATAACTTTTGGATATGTGATCCGGAAGAGGGAGAACCGGGTTACGAAGGAGAACTGATAGAATTAGATCCTGATGAAGAAAAGTCAATTGATGTGCCTTCAGATGCAGAGGTAACTGATTTTTCATTTCTAATTGAATCAGTAGATGACCAAAGTTTGCAAAATTTTACTGGTAGCCAAGCTGTTTTTGCAGATCTCGGAGATGAGAGTGCTGTAGTGACTAAAAGCGCAGATACAGTAACTGTTTATTCTATAGAAGGTGAAGAATTATGGAGTCATCAGTCAGAATATGAAATTGATAGTGTTGATACAGGTACAATACAGCACTCTGAAGATACGGCTGAACAGCCAGATGATATAGTGATCACAACTGAGAATTCTTTAGAAGTGTTGGATTATGAAGGAACTGAAGTATTCATGCGTTCAGGAGATGAGCATGGTCCTGTTCTTATTGAGGAATTAATCACAGATAGAGTTACTGATTCTAGAGACACAGGAGACGCTGATCGATCACAGTGTGTTGGATGTGGAGAGGATGCTCTAGAATTCGATATGGACTTTGAGGTGAATGATACTCAGGAACTGCACTATATTCAGTTAGCTATGAATTATTTTGAAAAAGAAGATGATCTCAATTTAGTAATCGGTGATTCTGAATACGATATTCCTGTGGAGGCAATTGACACAAGCAGTATAGATACAATAAAATCCGATTCTGATAATATTGACCAAATGTTAGGTCTAGAAGATAACTTAGTTCTAGAGACTCCTGATGAAGAATTAAACGCGGAAACGGATTATTTCAAACTACCTTTAGCAATTGCTCCTGAAGCCCAAGAGGAATTAGAGATAAACATAGGCCAAGAAGAGTATAGTGTAGCGCCTGAAGATGTAACAGAAGAACTAGATGCTGAAAATTATAATACTGTTGATAATCTAGACGCTCTTACACACTTAGATAACTCTATTAGTTATACTCCACAAGAACAAGTTTCTGAAGACTCTTCAACATATGTTGAAGTACCTCTTAACAGAAGAGAAGGAGAAGAAACAGATCAAATTAGTTTAGAAATTGGAGGGGAACAGTATACTTTGTCCACCTCGGAGTTAGAAGCAACTAATGTTGAAAGATACAGTGATGATGAAGGAGAAGCAACTTCAGGTAAAAGACTTTATGGTGATGACGAGCTAACATTTAATCTCCACTATGATATGCCTGAAGAATTTGAGGCAGAAGATCTATATCTTAAGACGGCATTTTCGCAGGTAGGGGATCACGCCCAAGACATAGACATCGATATTAATGAGGAAACTTATGAGCTAGACTCAGAACAGATAACAACCTCAAGTTCAACAGAATATTCTATTAATGACGGCGCACAGAATAACAGTACATGTATAGGCTGTGATGGAGGTCTTAGACCTGAGTTTGATCTCACAGCTCTAGATATAGAGGATTCTGGAGAAAATACTGAGATCGGTTTCAAAGCATGCCGCGAAGGAGAGGAGAGTGAAGAACTTGAACTAAGAGGATCAGGCCTTGATACTCGGTATGAGTTCACGCCGGAGGTAGTAGAATGTTCTGAAGGCTTTGAATGGATCAGTTATACAGTAGACGGGAGCGACATTAGAGATGACTATCTTGCTCTTAACTGTGAAGATTGTGATGATGATAATTACTACAATTTGGCGGCAGATGATTCAACAGGAGGAGAGTATTCGAGAATATTTAATCAATCTGAGAGTTCCACTATAACAGACCTTGGCTATGACTATATGATTAACGCCAGTACAGATACAGCCCTCGACTTTGATTTGGCCAAACTACCTGTAGATAAAGAAGATATAGAACAAGACGCTGAAGTGACTTATAGCTGTCAAGACTGTACTGATGAAGAACACTACAGACTTATGCTTGATGACTCAACTTCAGGAAACACTTTTTACAGTGAAGAACAGGTAGAGGCTGAAGGAGATGCAATAACAAGAGTATGGACGAATACGTCTTTAGATTATGAGAATGTAAGGACTAGAGTAGATTCTGAAGATCTTGCAGAAGAAACAGAAATAGATATAACGTGTAATACATGTGATGAAGGGTATAATATACTTAGTGAGGATTCTGAAGGAGAAACTAGAGACGGAGAGGACTTACTAAGCACTGAGATCGGTATTAACATTATCGAAAAACCTGTTGTTTATGAATGGGTAGAAATTCCTACTGAAGGGCAAGAATATTTAGAGAATGATGCTGAAATTAGCTGTGAAGGCTGTGAAGATGAATATTATGTTGGACTGGACTCCGGATCCGATCTTGAGTCATACAGAGACTCTGAAGATCTTCCACAAAACTTTGGAGGCAGTACATTTAGATTATGGACTAATAGTAGCTTAGAACATGATTTCATCAGAGTTCCGGTTGATGAAGAAGATATAGAAGAGGAAGATAGAGGAAGAATAGAGTGTGATGATTGTAATCAACCTTCATATAATGTAATGGTTGATGAGGACTCAACTCTTGACTCTTGGGAAATACAAGGAGGAGAGGAGGAAGAGCTTTCAGGCGGATTAATGGCTCGCCTAGAATCTTTTGGCACAAATTTAGGTAATGAAATAGTAGTCAGCAGGTCTCCGTCAACCCTAGAAGTATACAACAGCACAGGGAGTATAGTGTGGGAAGAAACAGTAGAAAACACAATCTATGATCTAGTTACTGGTCAGGTCGAAGAAAGTGAGACTGGAGAAGAAATAATAGTTGCAACAAGAGAAGACGTTAGGGTATACTCGTCTTCTTCTGAAGAACTTATACGAAGTTATCCGGAAACTGGGGAAGAATGGGTAAGGAAAGTCGAAACAATTGATGCCACAGGCGATGGAACAGAAGAGATAGTGGTAGGTACTGACAGCGGAGAACTTATTGCAATAGATGAAGATAATGAAGAAGTATGGTCTAAAGACTTAGGAAGTAGAGTTAGAGGTTTAACAAAGGGAGAGGTAATTAGAAATGAGGAAAAATCTCTTGTAGCAGGTCTAAATGATGGTACAGTTGATGTAATCTCTTCTGACGGTCAGAGAATTCTGGATTATGAGGGAGAAGAGCCTGTTGTATCAATTGATGCCGAAGATGTAATTTCAAGAGAAGGGGATGAAGTAGGAGTCTCAAGAGAGGATACTAATGTGTTTAACATGTATTATTCTCCAGAAGACGTAGTCTTTGGAGTTAACTCGGAACAAGCTTTCGAGTTAGAAGGAGTTTTGAGAGGAAGTGATCAAGTTGAAGACTCAGAAATCACTAATGCTATTAATGAGTATCTTGATGCCTGTGAAGATGAAGTCTGTTCAGTACCTTTAGCTATTGAAGCCTCAGAAGATGGAGCAGCTCAGATTTCAAATTTGGAAGTAGATTTTGATTATGACGTAAGCGAGGTTATAGATAGTCAAGATGAAGTTATAGAATGGGCAGAAACTGAAGAAATTGAAGCGGGGGAAGAAATAAGGTTCAACGCTCTCGATATCTTTTACCAAACAAGTCCTGCTATTCCTCTAAGAGTAACACAATTTAGATCAGATGGTATTACAGACCACCTTGCAGGAGGCGATTTTGACGGCAATGTTATCTTCAATGACTTGACACTGTCAATTGACGCTGAAACATCCACTATTGATTTAAGAGATAGTAATAAGTCATTCTGGCTATTTGGAGATGGAGAAGAGAGACAATCTGATAGAACATGGTACCGTAGCGATGAAGCCGAGTCCCCTGTAGAGATTAACTCTACAGAGTTTGAAACAGTAGATGGATTTGACCAGAAAAATGCCACAGTGTTTAGGAATACGGAAAGAACCGAAGATTCATTCCATAATGTTACAGTAGGGATGAGTTTGGATGAAGAAGAAATCAGGGGGGAAAGATTTGTAGAAGTAGAGATAAACGGATCTTGGAAAGACATAACTCCTGAAGTAGAGGGATGCGAAATATACAATGAGAAAGAGATAGACGAAGAAGTGTTCAAGAGCTGTATGGAAGACAGTAACGGATCTGGAACGATAGACAGAGTTGAAGTAGTACAACCTGAAGTAGGAGCCCAAGAATCAGAGACAGAATACAGAGTAGGAGGAAGTTCTAATCTGCCTCCAGAGATAACAAATCTCTCAGTTTCCCCAACAGAAGAAGTTTGGGGTACTGAACACAATGTAGTAGCAGAATTCGAGAACGAAGAAGAAGATAATATCGATGCAAAACTCTGGGTAGACTCAGAAGAAGGTTGGCAAAAACAGGATGAAAGCATTATTTCTGGCTACGAAAATCAAGTAGAGCTTGAATTTAATACAGAGAGAGAAATGATCGGTTCCAGAGACCTAAAAATAGAATACGTGGATCTTGATGAAAATGAAGAGCCTATCAGGCCTCCTGTAAACAGTACGGATATAGAAAATCCGCAAATTGAAACAGTTGACGTATCTGAAAGGCCTATAAGTTTAGATATAACTGATTCGGGAGAGCAAGAGATTGACAGAATAGGTCAAGAAAACAGCGTTGAACTTGCGGTTTTAGATGATATAGATGATGTAACAGTAGATAGCAATGATGCCTTCTGTTTCTTATGGGCGGATAATGGCGCCACAACTCTAGTTGACACAACTTTTACTTCCGATACAGGAATTTGCCAGCTTGATTTAGAGAATTTGGATGATTTGGATGTGGGTGAAAGAAATTGGTGGATCGAAGTAGACGGACAAGATTTCTACATGGATAATCAGACTGAAACTCAGAATATTAATCTAAAAGGTAACATGGAGTTCGATTTAGAGTTTGAAGATAAGAAAGCATTTTTAGAGAATGAACATGATCTTCCTGAAGAAGCCGAGTATGATATATCTAATGTATTGGATTTAACAGGAGAGGATAGGGAACCTGAAAGTGTAGACATTACGTTTGATGGCCGTAATTATCCTGAAAGTCCTACTGAGGAAGATGACTATCAAGGAGAACTAAGACCTGAAATATATCAAGATACTCCTGAACCAGGAGAAGTAGAAGTTAGCTTCATATTAGAAAAAGAAGCCTTCAATGATGCGGAACAAGAAATTAACTTTACAGTAAAAGACTCCTTTGAGTCAGTTTTATCAACTTCTGAAGATGCTATCGATCAGAGCGAGGCAGTTAATCTTACAGCTGATTTTGAAAGATCAGGAGAAGAAGTAAATCCTGAGAATGTAACATTTGATACAGAAGCCGATGGGTTCTGTCAAGAAATATGGGATGATGGGTCTACGGTAACATGCGAGTTTGCTGCTAGTTCAAGTCTATCCAGCGGAAATTATAATTGGAGTGTTGATGCTGAGAAAGATTATAACGAACATGTGCAAGGACAGGACAGCTTTGATGTAGTGGGAGACATAACAGCAGAAATAGATATTGAAGATGATGAAGTTTATAGAAACCCGGATTCAGAAGAGTCTAACCGGTTGTCATACAACATACAGGATATTGAAGATGAGGAAGGAGCTAGTATAACTGACGCAGATTACTATCTAGAAGTTCAGAACGAAGACGGAGAGTTTGAAGAATTAGACTCAGGAAACACTGGTAATAGCAACTCAGCTCAAGAAGAATACACAATAGATAGCGAAAAAGAAGTAGGAGGAACCAACTTTAGAGTAATAGTTGATACAGGAGATAATGAAGTTACAGAAGTTAAAGAAGTAGACGTATTTGGTACTTTAGAGGCTGAAACTACTGAAACTGAGGATGTGTATATTCCAACAACAGAGACGCTGACTGATGATGACTTCTCGACCACTACCGATCTACAAATTCAAGTAGAAGATGAACTGGAAAATACTGTAGCTGATTTTGAAACAGAATTTAATAGGCCTGAAGGATCTTGTAGTGAAGAAAATGGAAACTGTGAGTACTCTCCAAGTTCAAATCTTCAAGCAGGACAATATGACTGGAACGCTACTGTAGAAAAAGAATTCTATGAAACCGCACAAACAGAAAACGAAGAAGTCGTAGTCAAGGACGTTTTAACTTTAGAACTGCCGTCAGGAGATGAAGGAGTAGTAGAATCAAGCTTTGAGGACGAAGTAACACAGACATTCTTTTTAGAAAACTCAAGAGGAGACAGAATAGATGCTACAGGTTTTGAAGCAAGTTTAGAAGATGAAACTGCAGCATTTACCGATGAGCAAGCCCAATTAGAATGGGGTGTGGCGTGCGAAGCCTACAATCGGGGAGAACAAACGTTAACCGCACAACTAGTGGAAGAAGATCCGAACAATCTGTACAGTATTTTTGACGATTCACAAGAGTTAGAACTGGTCGTCAATAATACTCTGGACGTCAATATTGGATCTCCTTTAGACGTAGAAGATGAAGATGCTGAGGCATATACTCAAGGAGATAACATAAACTTGGAAACAAACGTTACGGGCGAATGTGGAGAAGAAACAGAAGAGTTCGATGATGACATCGTATGGAGTGCTGAGATGATTGAAACAGAAGAGTCAGATACAATTGGAAGTGGTGCTGAATCAACGTGGAGCATACAAGATGAATTTTCAGGATTTACTGAAATTCAGGCAGAAGTAGACGATGATTATCTAGAAGAAAACACTGACTCTGTAGAAATTGCAATAGATGATGTAATCACATTGAATATGACTGAGACGCAAGAAGAAGTTATTAGGGAGTTTGGAGAGGAAGAATGGAATGGGAGTTATGAAGCCTCAGTCTATACAGGAGAGGAAGAACCAGCAAACGAGTCCGAAATAGATGAGGACTGGGAGAACTTTGAGGTAACATGGTACTTACAAGGCGAAGAAATAGATTCTGCAGAAACTAATGAAGATGGAGTGGTAGAATTTGAGGTAGAATATGGGGAAGAATATGAGCCAGGAGAAGTAGAGTTAACAGTAGTTTTAGAGCCCATAGATGAAGAAGAACTTTCAACTGCGATTATAGCTCCAGAACAAACAGAAGATATAGATGTATTAGATGAATCCAGAACCACGATATTAGAAGCTCCGGAAGAAGTTTTATTCCAAGATGAAGTAGATCTTGAAATGGAGTATGAGATAGCTTCAGGAGAGGAAAATAAAGACACACTTGATCCTAGCTTTGAATGGAGATATGAAAGGCCTGAAGACAGTGTTTCAATAGGTATAAGTTCCGATAAACAACCTGAGTGGGCAATATCTAGCTCGATATACAGAGAAGGTCTGATAAATGCTACCACTGAGGATGATTTGATAACTTCATCTTCAGATAACCAGACGCTTATCGGTAATAGGGAAGCAAACATAGAGACATGGGATCCTCAACCAAATATTCCTAGAGATGAAGTAACAGAATTTTCTGCAGAGGTTGATACGCCTGGCCTTTCAGATCCTTCAGGTTATGAGGTGAACTTTTCAGTATTCAATCCTGATGAAGAAGATGACAGAGAAGTTGTAGATGTGGCTGAACTCGATCAAGATGGAGTAGCAACCATTAACTGGGATGCATCCGAGTATGATCCTGGACAGTACACTACTTTCTTAGAAATTGATGATGACGAAGAATTGTTTATAGAGGCAAGCGAACAGAATGAAGAAGAACGCCAAATAAGTATTGCTGATGATGTAGAAGTAACCGCATATTTCAAAGATAATTTAGAACCAGTTCCAGGTACTAGAGATGAAGACAACATTCATGGCACTCGTTTCGATAACCTCCCTACAAACGTAGTTTATAGAGACCCTGGACCATGGCAACATCCTACTGAGATGTATTTCGGTGTAAATCTGACCGCACCTTTAGCAAACGAGCCTGGCGAGGCATTAGTTGATGAGGCAGATGCCATATTTGAGATAGAGCACAATGAAACATCTGAAACTCATGAGGTACAAACCTGCGAGATAGATGCTGAAGATCCAGAGACAACATCTGAAGACTTCTTTGATTTTTATGGATGCGAAACTATCTGGGATGCTTCAGAAATGGGGAGTGATCTTGAGGTAGGAGCTTATACGCTTAACATCAGAGTAGATCCGCCTTCTGAGGATTGGACTGTCCAAGAAGAAACCGGGCTAGATTTAGAGGTCAGAGGCCAGCTACAGACCGAAATTGTGAGCCATAATACTGAAGACGGAAATATTGAACAATACATAATGGGAGAAAATAATACTATAGACCTTGAGGCTGAAGTAACTGATTTAACGACAGAAGAAACCTTGGACGCTGAAGATCTAGATGATGTAAGATGGAGGTTGATGGATAGTAGCTCTGGAAGTAGTGCAAGAACAATAACCTGGGACGACCATGACAGCGGGTCACAAAATGAGCTCGAAACATGGATTGATCTTTTCGATCCCGGAGATGATTGGAGAATGAGGTCTAGCTCACAGTACATTGGAATTTATGTTGAAAAAGAGTATTATGAACCAACTAGAAATACTCACAGAAGAAATCATAGAAACAGCGGGTTACAAGATAGAAGAAATGCTTTCAGACAGTGGGAGGGAGAAGAGGCTAGAGGAGAAGTAACAGGAGCGCCGGCATTTAGAGGATATGTGAATGAAAACGTAATGGACAGAATAAATTATAGAATTCCTCTAGAGCTTGAGCTAGCATTTCCTGAAGAAATAACAGATACAGATGAAGATGATAGATTTGAGATAAGAGTGGATGCTAACCGAAAAGGCACAGACACAAGTTTCAACAGTTTTAGAGGAGACTATGAATTGACATGTCTCAACTGTTCTGAAAATACTGATACTCATGTGCAAGATGCTGAAGACGAATCAGGACGCTCTACAGGAGAGTGGGAGTTTGACTTTTCGGAAGAAGAGTATAATGAATACTATGAATTTGAAATAGTGGCTGATTCATCTAGAGATGGACACATAACTGAGAATGATGATTCAGACGATCCGGCCGCAATTAAGCAGACGGTTAGAGTAGTTAGAGATTTAGGAGCGGGAGAAGGAGACTGTGAAGGAGATTCTAATAATACTGAGCCTGGAGAAAATGTGGAGGTCTGTCCTAATGAATATGGTTTCGAAGATCTGCCTCAAAGTTACTGGCTAAATGAGACTGCGACAAATCTAGAAGATACTATTGATGATATGGAAGGGCCTGAAAATCCAGAAGATTTCGATGAAGAAGAACATGACTTTAGATGGAAGCAATACCAGCAGTTTGCAAATGAGTCAAATGAGGAATACTATGAACCTGATGTGAGATGGTATGGTGAGCACAGTGAATATGATGAGTTGGATGCAGGAGGTTGTAATTTTAATGGAGAGACTGAAGGCGAAGATGAATTCTTTGAATCTAGGGAATCATGTACTGATTGGGCAATAACTGCTGAACCTCCTGAATTCGAATCTATAGAAGTTGATACAGGATATTACAGACAGGATAATCAGGAGCCTGTCCAAGAAGTTGAAGCCGTAGTAGATTATCCAACTCTAGACTACTTTGAATTCCAGTATGAAAATCCTGAAGGATCTAGAACGGCTCTGAGTCCGGAAGGTGAGGATGATAGTTATCCTCATACATACATTTTCGATGTTTATCCTGAAGAGTTTGAAGGAACATTTGATATTGAGTTAATTGCAGATACTGATGAGAGTGAGAGAACGACAGAAACAGTCACTATTTACGAAGATGAAGAAGAAATAACCATAGACGATATTGAAGTCGATGATCCAGTAAATGAAGAAGAGCCTGACACACAGATGGATATAGAACTTGATCTAAGCGGCGTCACCATAGATTCAGATGGAGTGGAAAAGGTAGGCATAGATTCAGATGAGGACGGGAATTATGATGATGCAGGAGTCAATTTAATTTTTGACGAATCTGATGAATCTTATACAATAGAAGATGTAGACTTCACCGCTGAAGATGACACAGTAGATGTTAAAATTTTCCATAAATCGGGTCTGGAATCAGATTCTGAAAATGCAGTCTTCACCTTCAACGAACATGATCCTGAAGTCGATACTTTCGAAATACTAGAGGAAGAAGATGAGCCGTTTAAAGAAGGAAATGTAATCAACTTTGATATTGAGATAAGTGATGAGGATGAAGAGTTAGATTATGCAGAACTAACTAATCCTGATGGCAACCAGATATGTGAAGAAGAACTGGACGACTTAGAAAACGGCCAAGAAGTCGAAGAGATTTCATGTGAATATGAGATAGAAACAACACAGACAGGCGATGATTTAGAGTTTGACTTAGAGGTCTTTGATACCGCAGGCAGGATGGGGGACGAAACACTCCAGCTTGAAATCGATAATGATGAACCTGATATTGAGAATATTGAAATTGATCCAGAAGATGGGATTATAGCTCCTGAGGAGGAAGTAGATATACAGGCCGATATATCAGATCAGTTAGACAATATTGCGGATACATCAGTTGAAGATAGCGAAGGAAGCGAAGTATGTTCGGCTGGAGAATTCTCCAATGAGGGCGGCGATACTTATGAGTGTACTGCGATTGAAGGTAGCGATTTTGAGGGGTCAACGACTTTAGAAATACTTGCAAATGATGAAGCAGGTAATGAGAATAATGAAACGGTTGAGCCAGAGATATTAGTAGCAGCTAATGACCCTGAAATCACTATAAAGAGGCCTGATGCTGGGGCCTTAGTTAGTGGAGAAGATGTTCTTATTGAGGCTAATGTGACAGATGAGGATGGCTTGCTAGATGAAGACGAAGTAGAAGTCGAGCTAGATGATGGTACAGAGGCATTTACGGCAGATATGGATGGGTCTGGAGGGTCTGGAGGAGAGTTTACATACAATCTAGATACTGAAGAATTATCTGATGGAGAATATTCTTTAACTGTATACGCAGAAGATTTAGCAGGCCTTGATAACTCTGAAACTCTTTCTGAAGACATTGAAATAGATAATACGCCTCCAGAAATATCTATCGCAGCAATAAATGATCCAATAACAGGAGACTACACATTCGAAGCCGATATTGAAGATGAAAATGATAACTTGGATGAAGATGCTTTAACTTATGAAATTGAAGATGCAGAGGGTAGCATCAGTCAGGGAGATCTAGAAGGATCAGGGACTGAATTTGATACAGGTGATGTTGACACAACCGAGTTTAGTGAAGGAGACGCAACTATAACTATTGAGGCAGAAGATTTAGCAGGAAATGATAATGATGAAACAAGTGATCCATTTAATATCAATAACGAGCCTCCGGAAGTAAATATAATAGAGCCAACAGGAGATTCAGACGAGTTTTTCAACGAAGAAGTGACTGTAGAAACCAATATTGAAGATGAAGCAGGTAACGAAGATGAAGACAGTTATTCGGCTCAAATCTTAGATGAAGGAATTGATGATAACGATCCTGAAATTAATGGAGACTCAGTCGAGTTCGAACTAGATGTCAGTTCACTAGATACTGGAGAATACACTGTTGAAGTAGAAGCAGATGACACAGAGAACACAGGGCCTACTCAAGAAACACAGAACATTAATGTTGACACAGATTTCCCAATAATAACTAGCGTCTCAATACCAGCAGAAAATGAAGTCGTAAAACCTGAAACAGAAATAGAAATAACGGTTCAAGCTGAAGTAGAAGAGGATGAAAGCAGCGATATAGACTTAGTTGAGGCCTCATTTGAATCAGGTTCCAGCACCGTTCTAAGTCTAGAAAGTGGAGATCCTGATGATGGAGTATGGGAAGGTAATTTAGAAGCCCCAGATGCAGAAAGCGTGCATGATATTCAAATAGAGGCGACTGATTTAGCAGGTAACACGGAAGAAGACTCTGATACTGAAGTAGAAGTAGATGATACTCCTCCTTCAGTCGCTGATTTTGGATCTGACGCTGAAGAAAATGAGGATGGTGAAGCAGTAACTTCTAGCGATGATGATGTAGAATTTGCTGTAGATGCAACAGACAGTAATGATAATCTCGATGAGGTCAGAATAGAAGACTCAGATGAAGCAGTACTAGATATTTTCGCCGAGAATTTAGAAGGAGAAAGCGGCGGAGAATATACTATAACTACTAGTGCAGAAGATCTAGGTCTTTCAGGAGGAGAAAACCAGTTGACAGCTGTAGGAGAAGATCTTGCTGGAAATACAGGCTCTGACAATTACGTAGTTAATGTTCAAGACGAAGATCCTGAAATAGAGGACTTTTATCTTGATGATGATGTTGTCCAGTCGGATACAAATATAACCGCCACTGCCGAAATCTCATCGAAATGGCTAGATATAGTAGAGTTTAGCCACAGAGGTGACACAATAGAAATAGATGATGAAGAAATAGAGCAGGGAGATGACGGTACACAGACATTTGAAATCGAAATTGATTCAGACGGAGACCATGAAGAAGAAGTTGATGTAGAAGTCTATGCAGAAGATTTAGCAGGAAACAATAATGAGGACACAATATCCTATGAAATAAATGATGAAAATCCGACAATCGAAGAAGAATTGGAGGTAGAAGGAAGTGATGAAGAAATTAGCCGGTCTGACAACAGTTTATACTTTGCTCTTGAAGCTACAGATGATTTTGAAGTAGATAGAGTTGAACTACATGGTCCTAGTGAGGACTCGATAATGGATGAAGATGGAGACTTGTATGAGCTCGATATCACACCAGCACAAATAGGGTGTAATGTTGACGTAGACTTTGAACCATGCGAAATAAATGCAGATGTATACGATAATGCAGAAAATATGGAGACATCTAGGACAGTAACTGTAAATGTTGATGATGAAGAGCCAGATGTATCTGATTTCACAGTCGATCAAGATGCAGTACAAACGGATACGGATGTAGAATTTTCAGCAAATATAGATGATGGAGACCCAGAATTAGAAACTACAGAAGTTAGAGATTCTGGAGACACGATATGCGGTCTTGAAAATGGAAATGAGTATTCATGCATTGAATCATTTAGCGAAGAAGGAGAATACACTCTAGACGCTTACACTGAAGATCGTGCAGGAAATGTAAACGACGATGAGGCAGTAGAACTCATAGTCACTGATGCTTCTCCAAATATAGGTAACATAAATGATGACGCTAACACAAACCTCGATGATGTAGGAGTAACAAGATCAGACGAAGAAGTAAGATTTGAAGCAACTGTGACTGATCCTGACGATCTTCTGGTAGAGGAAGAAGTAAGAATTGAAGGTCAGCAAATGGAGTCTGATGAAAATCAGCCGGATGTATTTTATCTTGAGGAGCTACCTTCTAATCTTGGGTGTGTGCAAACAGATCACAGTGAGTGCGATCTAGAAATAACTGCAGAGGATGAAGCAGGTAATCAGGAACAGAGAGAACATACAATAATAGTAGATGATGAACCTGCGGAAATTGAAGAAGTAGAAATGGAGGAGGAAGTCCTAACTTCAGGAAGTACCACAGAAGTAACAGTCCGGCTAGAAGAAAATGAAGGGGAAGAAACAGTTAACTATGTGGAAGTAGAGCCTTCAGTCAGCAATAATAACAATTTAACATGGAATGGGGAAGAATGGACAGGAAACATAGAGATAGAAAGTACTGAGGCCTCAGAAAGTTCAGAAGATTTAGAAGTTAGATCTGTAGACTTTGCACAGAATACTGATGAAGACACCGAACAAAGCTATATTCTAGACGACGAAGATCCTGAAGTTACTAATTTCGCGTCAGATGCAGCTACAAATGATGAGGGCGAAGATATAGCTCAGTCAGATACAGATCTCACGTTTGATGTAACTATAGCTGATAACGTTGATATTGACAAAGTAGAAATAGGCAAACCTGATGATAAAACGGTTGTTGGTGAGGATTTAGGAGAAGAAGAAACAGATGTAGAGGATAGATCAGTTACGGAGTCAATAACTATTTCTTCTGGAGATTTAGGATGTACAGACACAGATTTTGAAACTTGTGAGTTAAAAGCAACAGTGACAGATCTAGCAGGAAATACAGGAACTGATACTTATGAGGTTATAATAGATGATGAACCTCCTGCTCTTGAAGAAATAGAGTTAAGTGACAACATAGTACAACCTAATACTGAGGTCGAAGTATTCTTAGATACTGATGAAGAGTCAGACAGACGCATAGAAACTATTGAGACACAAGGAGATGCTGAAGAAACCGATCTTGAATGGGATGAAGAAGATGGAAATTGGTCGGCGACGGTCGAACTTGATGACACAGAAGGCCAGGACCGCGAACTAGAAATATTTGCAGAAGATTGGGCAGGAAACACGAATGATGAGAGCAAAATATATACTGTAGACGATACGCCACCAACTATCGAAGATTTGAGAACTAACTCTACAAACGACATTGAAAGAAGCGATGCTATATTAGAGTTTTCAGTAGAGGCTGAAAACCAATTTGAGGAACTAGAATCTGTGGACGTAGAAGGTATGGAAATGGAGAGGCAGACTGAAGAAACTTTCGCAGTTGACGCAGCAGCCGAAGAACTAGGATGCGAACCTGTTGAAGATGAACTCGATGCTGATACAGAAGAAGCTACGTGCCTGATAAATGCTACAGCAATAGATCAAGCAGGAAATGATGAATCAACAGGCTATGAACTCGTAATCCAAAATAATCCTCCAGAAATAGTTGAAGATTCATATGAACTGGATGGTGTTATTGAGGGTGATCCTCACGATTCAGCACTTCCTGATGAAGATCTAGACTTGTCTATAGAATCCGATAATCCTATTTCAGATACAGAAGCAGATTTAACAGCTATCGAACAAGAAACAGGGAATATTGAAGGAGGCCCTGTATCTCTTAATGATGATCCGTCCGGGGAAGACAACTATAATAAGACTTTTGCTACTCAAGATTTAGGAATTACAAGCGGTCTAATTGATTTCACAGTGAACATCACTGATGAAGCAGGAAATACTGCTGAAGACATATACACATTAGACCTGGATACTGTTCCTCCTGTCATTGAAGACGTCTATGTAAATAATACACAGCCAGAAACAACTAGAGATACAGTTGAGATTAAAGCAAATATTTCCCATCCATTTAACGTAAAAGAAGGAATGGAAGGCGCCTACATCAATGTTACTGCTCAAAACAATGAATCCTTCAAAGAACAGATAAATCTAGAAAATATTGAAGACGAACGAGAATCCCCAGATATTAACTCAGGAAACTTCTCAGCAGACTTTATTCCGCCAGATACAGACACGTACGATGTAAAAGTATTCGCAGAAGATGAGTTCGATGAACCAGAAGATGAGCTTTTTGAAGAAGTTTTCACTTCTATTGGTGAAGCAAATCTTGAAGTAAGTATGAGTCCAGAAACTATTGAATTTGATAATATATCTGTAGATAATCAAGATCAATATCAGCTTGAAACAGTCTTAGAAAATACAGGTGAAGCTTCAGCGTATGATATACTACTTCAGCCTTCAAATATTGTTACAGGAATTGAATCAAATATAAGTGATAGAGACTGCGGTATCTTGGAGCCCGGAGAAGAGTGCTCGGTAATATCAGAGATTAATGTAACTGCTGATGCAGGAGCAGGCGATAGAACAATTTCATCAAATGCGTTCTGGGAAAATCCCGACAGAACTTCAGGTTCAGCAGCTGAAGCAAGTAGTGTGGTAATAGATCCAAATCCAGTTCTTGACATAACGTCCGAAAGTCATGAAGAAGAAATAATAAGAGGAGAAACAGGCTCTCTCGAAATAGAACTTTTAAACAGAGGGAATATGATTTTACAAGGCATAGATGCTAGCATAGATTCAACAGGAGGACAAATACTCGGAAGTAATGATTATGAATTTGACGAAGTAGAAAGCATAGAGATAGGCGAATCTAAGACTCAAGAAATACAACTAACAGACAATCTTGAAGACAAAGGAGAATATCCAACGACATTCCTATTTGAAACAGAAGATCCTTCAGAAGAATGCGACGAAGATTGCGAATCAACAGCAGATTCGAATATTACAGTCTTCCACCAAGCATCAATAGGAGTAGATCAAGAAGATAAAACGGTAGATAGAGAAGAAGGAAAAACAGTTGATATAAATGGTGAAGTAATTGACGATGAAGATGTGCCTGTAGAGAATTACAGTGTGCAGTATATTGTGGATCAAGAAGAACCTGATATAGATGAAGCTAAAATAAATGAAACTCTTGAAACTAGTTCCTCAGGAGAGATATCAGAGCAGATAGACCTTAGAGAAGATGGTTTTGCGCCAGGAGAATATAATGTTAGATTAGAAATAAGCGAAAATAGTTCAAGGTTCTACAGAACTGATCAAGAAGTTGATGAATTCTCTTTAGAAGTAAGAGATGAGCTAAATGTTGAACAAGACCTTGTAAGCAATTCGACATTATGGTATACTGACGTAGATGATCCGATAATAGCAGAATACACTGCAACAGACAGAGAGGGAGAGCCTGTGGAAGGTGCTGAAGTACAGTTCCGAAGTAATTCTACACAAGGAGTAGAAGACCTAGAAGATGTAGATGATGAAAACATAAACTCTACCTGTCCTACAAATAGCGAAGGAGTGTGTGATATTGAATATAGGCCTGATAGATCTTCACAGGCATTTGCAACAATTGAAAGCATAATATCGAAGAACGAATACTATGATTTCTCGCCTGTAGACCTACAAGATGATATAGAAATAGAAGGAGATTTCTCTGTCGTCATAACTACGCCTGAAGAAGAGGAAGGACTCTTAAGAGGGAATGAGTATGATATTCAGGCAGTCGTACTCGACAGTGAAGGAAATCCGATAGAAGCTGAAAGCTTAGAAAGTATTGACTGGAGAATAAACAATTCGGACGGCGAAACAATTAAAGAGCCGGGAGAAGACACCGCGAATGAGACAACTTGGGACATACCATCAGACAAATCTACTGGAGAATATACTATAGATATACGTGCTGAAGATGATGATAATCAGCCTCCGGCTACAGATGAGGTATCAATAAATGTGTATGAACCAGTTACAATAGATAATACATCTGTAGAGACAGAAGTTGCTGAGAGAAAGAATTCTGAAATAGAATTTGATTTAACAGTTCAAGACTCCAATGATGAGGCTTTAGAAAACTATGAAATCTGTCAACTGTTTGTTGAAGGAGAAGAAAGAGATAATACTACTTCAGGTTCGGAAGGAGAATGCGAACTACTATGGGAAACGACTCAAAATGATGAGGTAGGTCCAAATACTGCAATAGTAGAAATAACAGAGTTCAGAGACGATGATAAATGGTACCTGCCGGATCCAGAAGGCCTGACGGAAGAAGAGTTTAGTATAGAACTTGAAGAAGACATAAATCTAACAGTTTCACAGCCTTCAACAGATGTGTACAGGGTAGACCCAGTCCCACTACAAGCTAATACTACAGATGCATTTGATAGATTCCTAGATACAGATATAGAGTGGCGATTAGAAGAATCAGATCAGATAATAGAATCCGAAGAATTAGAATCCGAATTTAATGCATCCGATTTAGAATTAGGAGAAGAGCTTCTAAATATCACTGCTGAGAAAGGAGAGTATAATTCAGCATTTCAAGAGAATGATTTGACTCTGTTTGGACGAGCACAACATGAATTTGAAGTCAGTGATGAATACTTTAGAGGAGACAAAGTTGATTTAACAACCCAAGTGAAAGATGCTAACACAACCGATACAATCGAAGATGCAGAAGTAAACTTCTATGAAAATGAAGAAAAATTAGGAACTGCATCTACTAATAGTACAGGATGGGCAAATCTTACGTGGGATACTGAAGAGTCCGATATTGGTAACAATAATATAACTGCAGAACTTGAAGATCAACAGGACATTTACTACAACCAGACAACAGGAAACATAACTAATGAAGTATTCTTAGGTGGAGAAATTGAAACCGAGGTAACAGATATATCCGATAAAGAAATCTATAGAGACGAGTTTGCAGAACCATTACAAACTGTATTTGAAATAAATACTACCGATGATCTTGGTGATCAACTAGAAAATGCAGATCAGGAAATTATAGTAGATGAAACAACAATAGGCAACTGTACAACAGGAGAGTCAGGAACTTGCAGCTTTGAATGGGATCCAAGCAATGAAACAAGAATAGGGGAACTTACAGGAAAAGTAAACACAACTGCTGAAGATTACTTCCCGGCCCAGTCAGAAGAATTTAACTTGACTGTGCAGACTGCAGCAAGACCGGGGCTAGAAATCGAAGAAGAAATAGGATATAATTTCTCTGAATCCCAAGGAGCATCAATAAATTCCACAGTACTTGAAAGCTTCACAGGGCGTCCGATAGCAGATTATGACTTTGAACTTGGATGGGGTCAAAGAGATCAGCCTTATGAAGCAAGCATGAATCACGAAGATTGGGATTCTGAAGGAGAGATAAACAGCACAGAAATGGGTTTGGAAATTAACGAAACTAGCCTAGAGAAAGAAATCGATTTGGAAAGAATTGATTTAGCTGAAATAAGCCTGAACAATCCTGAAAACGCCAATTGGAGTCTAGAAATTGGTAATGAGGAAGAGATATATGAGATAGATTCAAATAGCACATCTGAAGAATTAGAGTTAGAGAATAACACGGTTACTGAATTAGACTTTGAAACAGATGGAAAACTTGTATTAGAGGAGTTAGTACTTTCAACACTTCAACTTGATGAGAGAAGAGAATTAAAATATTCTGAATTATGGGGTTCAGAGACTGGTAGAGAGTCAGATTCCGGAGAGTTCACTAATGCTACAGTATCAGACAGTAATCAGCTGGAAGAAGAGATAGATGATCCTGATGAAACCCCTCAAGGATGGTACTATGAAGAGACAGACTATATAGATACTGAGATAGGGCCTGGAATTTTTGGCACTCAGGGATTAGTTGTTAATGCGACAGAAATGCCTGGAAATGAAAGTGCAACAATTATGAGAGACTATTCAGAGTTCTCTGGAACCTCAGTGTACGAAGAGTTTACAACTGTAGAATTTTGGATGAATTCGGAACTTAACGGAACACTAAACATGCAAGGAAGTGCCTGTCAAGAGAACTACTCATTTGAAGGACTTGAATGGAGTCCTACTCAAATAGACATTAATTCATACCATGAAAATTGTGGGGAAGACGTGGAAAGAATAGAAGTAGAATTTGAGAACACCTTGGAAGACGAACTGGATACTGAAATAACTTTAGATATGTTCAACCGCTATAGGCCTTCGGACACAACTGAAGACAAGAAAAAAGAGTTAAAGTGGCTTCCTCCAGCCGCAGGTAACTATACCTTCAAACTCGAAATCGAAGAAGAAGAATACTACAACACAACAGAACAAATAGAAATAGTAGATATAGAGGTTATTTCAACTGGAGGAGGTCAGACTCCAGAAGATGATGAAGATGAAGTGCCAGAACAAATAGGTCCTATAGAATCATTTGAACTCGAACAAAATACAATAAACCAGACTGTTGGAGCAGAAACCTATGGGGACTTAACGCCGATAGGTGTTGCTAATGATGACCAACAAGCTATAAACATAAGCTCTTCAACTGTAGAAGGAGAAGAGTTTTTGGAAGCTCCAGATGACATAGAAATACAGGAAAATGGAGTTGAAAATATAGAGATTGGATATACTAGCCAAGAACCCGGGAATTATTCAGGAACTGTTGCTGTATTCAACTCTGAAACTTCTGAGAGAGATGATATAGAAGTAAACTTGGAAGTAGTGCCGGTAGAAATGGAGTTACTAGATATTGGAGCAGAACAAGGCACTGAAAATGTAACAGAGGGAGATAAAATATACACGACTGCAGAAGTAGCAGCTGACGAAGAGCCTGTAACAGAAGACATTGACTGGAATGCTAGCGTAGAAGAGGAAACCTGCGATAATACTAATGCCGACTCTAACAGTACTACAGGCATATGGAACATAACATGTGAAGCGCCAAGTGTAGAATTTAATCCTATAGAAACAGAGTTCGAGCTGATTGCAGAATATCAAGAACTTGAGCTAAGAGACAATACAGAATTAGAGTACCGGGATGTAACACCCCCATTTGTCACATCTAAAGATGCAGAAAACGTAGAGCAAACTCAAGAAACAACAATTGAAATCGAGGCCTGGGATAACGTAGAAGTAGATAGAGTTGAAGGACATGTCGAATATATTGAAAACGAGACCGATATGGGAGAAATCCAGTTCCAGAACACAGAAGATGACTGGTATCGGGCAGAATTTGACAATACATCTTATGAAGGGGACTATGATGCTGTAGTAGAGCTAGAAGATGTTAATGGTAATGAGAAAACTGCAAGAGTTCCATTCTCAGTTCACCCATATGTAGACTTATCAGGAACAAGTACAGAAGGAACTTCGTTTGAGTTCAGAAGGCCGGGAACGGAATCAGTCTTAGAAAGATACGAGCTTGAAGAGGAAGAATTCAATGTAACAGCCCAGAGAAGAGACTACGATTTCGGAATAGAAACTGATGTGGAGCTAGAAGAATTAAACACGTTCCAGGCCCTAAACGCTGGAGATTCTCATAGGCAAGGTGTTGAATTCTATGGTATTAGCTTGATTAATAACACTAGAGATCCTGTAAATGTTTCAGGAGGGTATATTGGAGAAACCGTTCCTTTCGAAAGACCTGAAGATACTACAGGATACACATTCTCATCGCTATCCTATAATACTAGTTTTGAGTATGAGGAGTCTGAAGTTACATTAGACTATTCAGATACTGGAGAAAGTCCGGATGAGATACCGGAAGAGCAGCTCAACATATATTGGTGTGAGTCGAGCCAAATCTCTGAATGTTCAAGCACTGACTGGTTAGAACTTGATACAGAAGTAAATACTACAACAAAGACTGCTGTTGCGGAGTCTCAGACATCATCCTCGTACATCCTTGAAAGAGAAGATGCTGGGGATGACGATGATGACGGAGCAGATGATGACGATGGTCAAGAGGATGGGCCTGAAGATGGAGGAGAGGATGAAGATGATGATACAGGGGGAGCAGGACCATTGCCAGATGATGAAGATGATGATGACGGAGAAGCCGATGGTGATGAAGGAGTAATGGAGTTGCTTGAAGGTATGCTCGGTGAACAACTAGATGACTTCAGCGATGAAGAACTAGAGGAATTAACAGAAGAACTAGAAGAGGAAGATATAGAAGGAATGTCTGATGAAGAATTAGAGGCTATTCTAGAAGGTATGATGGATGAGTTAGGAGAAGATGAAATAGAAGGAGAAGATCCATTTATGATTACTCCAAGAATATACCATCCGGTAATGCAACAGGGCGAAACTAGAACCTTTTTCATGGAGATAACAAATAACCAAGCAGAAGAAATAGATGTGGACTTAGATGTTTCTGGAGATATAGAAGAAATATTATCGTTTACAGATGACTCTGTAGAAATACCTGCAGGAGAGTCAATGATCTCAGAAATGACTGTAGCAGTTCCTGATGACGCAGAACCAGGCAGTTACAGCGGAGAACTGAACGCAGAATACGAAGACTTCAATAGAACTAGCTCTCACCAGATTTTAGTGACTAGAGAAGGAATGGATACGGTAGAATTAGATGTCCAAGCTCTTACATCAACAGTGCCTCCGGGCAATAACCTGACGGTTGGCCTGCAAATAGGAGATGCAGAAATAACTACGCCATTTGATGCAGAGCTAGACTACTTAGTCAGGGAGAGTGAAACCGATCGTATAGTTTACAATCAATCAGAATCCAGGTTTGTAGATGAAGGAGAGACATTCCAGAGAGTAATGGATGTTCGGGATGAAGAAACAGGATCATATTATGTACAAGTCATGATGCAAGGATCTAATGTTACAGTATCCGATTCAGATACATTTACAATAGATGAGCTATTCTGGACTCCGTTTAGAAGACAGGCAGCACTACTAATACTGCTAACATTATTAATCAGCATAGTAGGGTGGAAGGGATACGCATACTATTGGACTAGAAAGGAGGAGGGTGCTCGTTATGTGTTCCCTGTTGATTACAGTAGACTGCCTGTTGAAGATGACGAAAATTACTGGGTCGGAAAGGTTGCTGAGACTCAAAAGAGCGCATTCGTTGATCCAAGCGATTTAACGACTCACGCAATAGTTTCAGGATCTACTGGTTCTGGTAAGTCTGTTACAGCGTCTGTGATTGTTGAAGAGGCGTTAGAAAAAGATGTGCCTGTTGTAGTATTCGATCCTACTGCACAATGGACAGGGTTTGTGAAAGAACTCCGAGATGACAACCTTCTCGAACACTACTCCCGATTTGATATGAATGAGGAGAATGATCCTCATCCATATCGTGGAATTATCCAAGAAATTAAGACAGAAGACCCAGATTTAGACTTCGATGAGCTCAGAAGCCCTGGAGAAATCACTGTGTTCACATTGAATCAGTTGACGACTGAAGAATTCGATCAAGCAGTTAGAAAGATTATTGGCCAAATATTTGAGAAAGAATGGGAAGAAAGCCCTGACTTAGAATTATTAATTGTGTTCGACGAAGTCCACCGTCTACTTGAAGAGTATGGTGGTCAGGGAGGATATCATGCATTAGAGAAAGGAGCAAGAGAGTTCCGTAAATGGGGTATCGGATTAATGATGTGTTCTCAGGTTACAGCAGACTTTAAACAGGCGGTATCAGGAAACATAATGACTGAAATCCAGATGCAAACTAAATCTATGGAAGATATAGAGCGTGTCGAAAAGAAATATGGGGATCAGTTCGCTAAAAGAATATCTTCATCTGACGTAGGAGTAGGAATGATTCAGAATTCAAACTATAATGATGGAGATCCATGGTTTGTTGATTTCCGTCCGACTTATCACAATCCGCATAAAATACCGGATAAAGAGCTTGAAAAGTATCATAAGCTATCTAAAGAGCTATCGGAGCTTAAAGACAAGCTCGCTGAAAAAGAGGAGAGCGGCGAAGATGTCCGAGATAAGGACTTAGAGCTTCAATTAGCAGAAAATAAGTTGAAAGAAGGAAGATTCAAAATGGCTAAGATGTACATAGACAGCCTAAAAGACGAGATGAACATGTCATGAAGAGGCTGGTGATTACAGTTATGTTGGTTGTATTACTTGTTCAGGGAGCTTCAGCAGATTTTAGCCAAGAGAATGATATACCTACATTGAATGTTGTATTCTCTGAACAGCCTCAAATCTATGAAATAACTCTAGAGAATGAACTTGATCAACAACAAACTATAGCTATCAGAGCTGAAGGTGATGCGACAGAGATATTAGATGTGCAGGCTGAAGCCGCTGTGCCTGCAGAATCTACGAAAACTATATCTGTAGAAATAGCTGTTCCTGACTTAGATCAATCTGAATTTTATTCAGGAACTGTTGTTTTAGAAGGGGAAACAACTACTGAAAATATTCCTCTAGCCGTTAGAGGTACGGAGGAGGAACTAAGAGGAGTTCATATGATGATCGATCCAACTAGTTCTACTATAAGACCTCATGATAGAATAGGAATACTTACAATTATGAGCGGTCCTGAAGAAGCTGAAATGGAGGTAGTATATGAGTTAAGAGAGTCACAAACGGGAGAAGTAATAGAGAATAGTACTGAAGTAGTGAATGTCACTGGGACTGAGTCTTTTAGACATGATATGGATGTATTAGGGGATTTAGAGTTAGGGGATTATTATGTACAGGCACATACATCACAAGACAATGAGACTCTTACAGCAACTTCAACTGTATCCGTTACAGATCCTTTTTGGACAGCGCCCCGTATGAGGATACTGCTGTTCATGATAGTGGGAGGTATTATTATCGGAGGAGGAATCTATACGCAGAGATGGTACTGGACTAGAAAGGAGGAGGGTGCTCGTTATGTGTTCCCGGTGGATTACAGCCGGCTGCCGGTTGAGGATGAAGAGAACTATTGGGTTGGTAAGGTTGCTGAGACTCAGAAAAGTGCGTTTGTGGATCCAAGCGATTTAACCACGCACGCTATTGTTTCAGGATCTACAGGATCCGGAAAATCTGTTACAGCGTCAGTTATTGTTGAAGAAGCATTAGAAAACGATGTACCGGTAGTAGTATTTGATCCTACGGCTCAGTGGACAGGATTTGTAAAAGAACTCCGAGATGATAACTTATTAGAGCACTACTCCAGATTTGATCTAAATGAAGAAAATGATCCTCATCCATACCGGGGAATTATCCAGGAAATTAAGACTGAAGATCCGGATTTAGACTTTGACGAGCTCAGAAGCCCTGGTGAGATAACAGTATTTACATTGAATCAGTTGACAACAGAAGAGTTTGATCAGGCAGTAAGAAAAATTATTGACCAGATCTTTGAGAAAGAATGGGAAGAAAGTCCGGACCTAGAGCTATTGATTGTATTCGACGAGGTCCATCGTCTACTCGAAGAGTACGGTGGCCAGGGAGGATATCATGCATTAGAGAAAGGTGCTCGTGAGTTCCGTAAATGGGGTATCGGGTTAATGATGTGTTCACAGGTTACAGCAGACTTCAAACAGGCGGTATCAGGTAACATTATGACTGAGATCCAGATGCAGACTAAGTCAATGGAAGATATTGAGCGTGTGGAGAAGAAGTATGGTGAGCAGTTTGCTAAGAGGATTTCTTCAGAGGACGTAGGAGTCGGAATGATCCAGAACTCGAACTACAACGACGGAGATCCATGGTTCGTTGATTTCCGTCCGACATACCATAATCCACATAAGATACCAGATAAAGAGCTTGAGAAATACCACGAACTATCTCAGGAACTCTCTAAACTTAGAGATAAGCTTTCTGAGAAGGAAGAAGGCGGGGAAGATGTCCGTGATAAGGATTTAGAGCTACAGCTAGCAGAAAACAAGCTCAAAGAAGGAAGATTCAAAATGGCCAAAATGTATATAGACAGCCTAAAAGACGAGATGAACATGTCTTAAATACCGTCAAAGCTAAAAACTATGTATGTCTCTTAGAGATAAAATATCTGGTCTGAGATCTCAAAAAAATGAAGGCTCTGGAGAAGAAAAAGAAACACAAAATGATCCTTCTGAAGATTCAGATGATGCTGTAGCGAAAAAAGAACAATCTGATGAATCTAACGCCTCAGAAGAGTCTCAAGAAGATGAAGAAAATTCTCAAGGACTAGATACTAATGAGGATGAAAAACTCCAAAAAGAAGATGGACAAGAGAAGGATGAACTATCTGAAGAATTAGAGGATGGAGAAGAGCCTGACTTGGAGTCTGAAGAGGAATATAAGGATTCTGAAGACTCGGACGGAGAAGAACCGGAAGATGAACCGGAAGATGAACCGGAAGATGAACCGGAAGATGAACCGGAAGATGAAGCAGGAGATGAAGCAGGAGATGAAGCAGGAGATGAAGCAGGAGATGAAGCAGGAGATGAAGCAGGAGATGAACCGGAAGATGAACCAGAAGAATCCCAGACTGTTGGACAAATAGCAAGGGAAGACCAAGATATAGACTATGATCCTGAAGCAGAAGATGTTGAAGAAGAGGAAGAGCAACTTAAATTACAAGACTTATTCCAGCAGCTAGAGAAACTTGAAGGGCGTTTTGAAGGACTACAGGGCAGTCAAGATCAATTAAATGAGCGTCTTAGCAACAGTTCCGAAAAAATCGGAGAATTACGTTCGATGGTTCTGGAGCAAGAGAAGCAGATAGATGATATCTCACAAGGATACCGGAAGATAGAAGACATATACCACGAAATGGATCCTGAAAAAATTCTTCGCAGGTTTGAAAAAGTAGAAGGAAGCGTAGAAGAAATAGATGCAAAAACCTCACAGACAAGCGAAGTAATGTCCAATTTGAAGAAGCGTATAGGAGAAGTAGAAGATCAAGTAGAGAAAATAGAAGACTTCGATAATTTAGCGGAAATGCATCAATCTCTCCAAAAGAAAATGGACCGTATGGAACAAATGAAGCGAGAGGTATCAGCAAAAGAGTCAAAAGTTCAGTCTATGTTTGGGGAATTGAATAAGAGGTTGCCTGAGCTTGACTCAGTTAAAGGAAAAACAGAAACACACGAAGAAATAATACAAGATCAAATGAAAGATATAGACAGTCTAAAAGTCCAAGTGGATAAAAGAATTGAAGAGGATAGTCTGAATGAGAAATTAAAGGAGATTATGGAGGATGAAGAAAAAGAAATAGAGGGTATAGCAACTGTTGACAAGGTAGAAGAAGTAGAAGAGATACAACAAAATATACTCGATAAAGTTGATTCAATAACAGAAACTATAGAAGAATCTGAAGAAGATTATCCGGATTTATTAGAATTATCTACAGATATCAAGAAGCTTGCAGAAACTCAGAAAAAGATAAAAGAACAGCATAAAGAAGAGGTCAATCAGTTAAAAAGCAAAATGCAGGGACTTGAAGAAAATATGGCTGGAGACGAGCGCTTAGAAAGCTTGTTAACAGCATACAGTACGGCCAAATCAGATCCGAATGAGCAGGTAGACTCTCAGAGCTTAGAAAAAAAGGTCGAAGAACTATCCAATATCGTATTACAGCTTGCTAAAGAAAGACAATGAATGACGCATATGAGAATGTAGAATGTAATAGGTGCGGTCACAAATGGTGGTCAACTAAATATGAAGAACACTTAATTGTCCCCGAATACTGTCCTAAATGTTATAGAAAATCTGTCCAAAAAATTCCTGAACCTCCTACAAGGATAGAGATTGTGGCTGAAAAAGCTAAAGAGAAAAAAAAGCAAGTACCTGTAGTTGCTAAGGAGAAAAAGCATGAATTAGTTCTAATAATCGAAAACAATCGAATGATGATAAGTATGGCGGCTACGGGAACAATAATAACGCTAATAATTGCAAGCATGATATATTTACTGTTCTTCATATAGACAGAGAGTTTCTGCTCTGGAAGCAGGGTTGCTTATTTTTTATTAATTCGAAATTATCTTAAAAATTGGCAGATAGTGATAGGTATGACAAAAGGAAAAACAGTAAAGAATTCGGTCCTAGGCGTAATACTTACTATTTCCTTGTATTTAGTTCCAGGAGTTAATTTTCTTGCGCCATTGATTGGGGGTGCGGCAGCTGGATACTCTCAGAGAGAAGGTATGAATGGGGGTCTTAAGGTAGGTATTATAATTGGCATTCTGATGATTCTTCCAGGCCTACTTATTTCTCTGACAGTTACACAAATACTGCCGGAGATAGGTATCATTGCAGGGATAGGTACTATGTTTTTAACCATGGTGATAACAGGCCATTCCATACTTCTAGGCATATTAGGAGGGGTTTTTGGAGGCCTAATCTCTGAAAGAGAGAAGATATAGGAAAACTGGAGAACGTAACATAACGTACAGAGCTTTTCGAAGTAAAAAGTGTTTTTAGTGTATTTGGGAGGAGGGGTTTTTGTTTTCTCTAGCTGAAGATTTAGATTATTATGATAAGGTGGCGAGTTCTTTGAAGAGAGTGTAAGGAGATTTTAGGTTCGGTAGGGTTTTTTCCTTTGGGATAGGGTTTCGAACTTTACTAATGTGCCGACAATAAATACTGCGGCAACTACATGTGTTAGTCCTAAAATATTTGCTTCGGCCATACCGGCTTCAGGTAAGTTTAGAGCTATGTGGCCTATAGGTCCAAACGAGGCAATAAGTACTAGGCCGGAGATATAGAAGAAGTACTCTATCGGGTTATCAGTATATTTTTTCAAAAGCTGGAGTGTGAAGTATGCTCCTAAAGCAGATAATATGGTTACAAAACCTATAGATGTGTAAGTTAGTGGTTCAAACTGAGGAGATATATCTGCAGTTCTCCTTGAAAATGCTATAACTCCAGTGTTAGCTGCTAGAGAGAGTATGATTACGGCAGCAAGTTTTTTTATTTCGACTAAGTAGTCCATGACATGTCTATAGGCCTTATTTTAAAATCAGTAACGGTATTAATGTGGTGATGTACAAGCGGCAGGAGAACTCTCGAGGTATAATGTAATGAGTTATTGGAAAAGTTTAGCGGAAGATCTTGAAGAGGATGAGGTATTCAGGTACTCTCCACATAAATCTTATAATGGGATAATATCAGCCTCAGGATATAGGAGTGATTCTGGAGGCGAACTTGTAATAAATCATGTTGATGATATGGAAATGGAGTTTAAAGTTGATTCTGAGGCCTTGAAAGAGTTACAGGCTGAGCTATATGATTATGTGATTGATCGAGATGTGTGGAGTAGGGAAATAGATTTTCGGCTCGATGAGTTTACGGTAAGACATCCTGGAGATAGGGAAGATGTGAGAGCAGTGTCGGTATTAGAAGAGTGGAATGTTCATATTACAGACCTTCTTTATAGTTTTCTAGCCCCAGACTAGGCCATTTTTTAGAGTTTTTTGCTGAGAATTAGATATACCTTTTTAAATAATAGGATAAAAGTGTTTAGATATGGAGTTTCACGAGAATAAGAATGCGTTCTCTCTTATTTTGATAATGTTCGTGATTTTAACCAGTGGCTGTATTTCTGCACAGGTTGATACCCATGTAACGAGTGATGCAGAAATCGATAAGATGGAAATTGAGCTAGGTCTTGACTCGTCCATGTATAATTTGATGGATATGGAGTCAGATGAGCCTCTTTCAGAAGAGCTTACAGAAGACGTTGAAGAAGACGCACTGGAAGACGCAGATTATTCAGAAGTAGAAGTTTCTGAAGAGGAAAGAGATGGAACTCACTATTTCACTTACGTCTATCATGATATAGAGCCAGGAGAAGATAGTAATATACAGGTATACGAAGAAGATGGCTACGTAGTTTATGAGGAGGTTGACTTAGAGGAATCTTTAGGTGGAGACTCAGGTTTTGAAGATCCTGTTGAAGAGGAACCTCTTCCTCAAGAGCCAACCGAAGAGGAGGATCAATTTGAGGAACAATTTGAAGATGAGTTCGAAGACGAGTCAGAAACTCTCCCTTCAACATATGATGAAGAGGACTTTGAGACAGACTTTGAGACAGAGCTTGAAGAAGAATCTCAAGATAGTGAAAGTCCAGAAGAATTTGATACGGAATTCGAAGATGATGCGGTAGTGCAAGATGAAGAGATGGATATGGGCATGGAGGATGATTTATTTGGAGATGATGAAGAAATAGATGAAATGGTTGGAGAAATGTTTGATGTAGAGTAAAATGTACACATGCCAGGTCAGATAGTTGAAACAAATGGAGCTATAGTGGATGAAACAACAGCTCATTATAATACTTCAAAAATAATGGAGCTTGAAGATGAAGAAATATATGTTAGAAGTGAAGCCGGAGAAAGCACGTTTTCGAGCATGTTCAGCTTTTTCACAGATCTTTTCTAGTCTTTAAGGCTTAGACTTAAATTCTACTGAGTATAATGAGTTTCCATGAATTCAGAAAGATATCTTGTGGTATCAGGGCTAATGTTTCTAGTGATGCTGAAATCTTTTGAAATCGCGGCAATGGTTGCTCCAGCAACAGTTAAGACGTGTGCATTAGGGCCGAGATTCATGTATTCGCTTTTACTGTCTACTTTTGTGGTAGCAACTGTTACAGCTTTTGCATTCTCAGTATACTATCTGTATAGATTTAAGGAAGAGTATTGTAAGGAAATGCCTGGTTTATGAGAATTTATTGAGCTCGGGTGTAACAAACTGTAAACCTATCCGGCCAAAAAAGTACTGTTAAGGGTAAGTGCTCTTACAGAAAAGAGTATATTTGAGGGGAGGGTGGCTAGAGATGGGAGATGAAATGAATCTGTTGTGTCTGAAATACAGTATCCCAGTGTTTATGTTTGCATCTTTAGCTGCAATAATATTCTTAGCAGTTCAATCCGCGCCGGTATTTCCATGGCTGGAGCTTTTATTCATATACATCGTGGTTTCGGCTGCTGTAGCGGTAGCAGTCTTTGCACTTAGAACAGCTGTTCATGGATTTAAGACTACTTTAAATATTTTTGAGCTTGGTATTGCGGGTCTTTCAGCTTCAGGCATGTCTTTACTAATAGCTATTCTGGGATTGTTTCTCAGTGGAATAATAGATTATTTGGGGGGTGAAAAATGGACTAGAGATTTAGAAAGTCCTGAACAGGAGATACAGAGACTTGTATCTGAATTAGGTATGTCTGAAGAGGTATACAATAGTTCTATTGAGTTGTATGAGAAGATTTCGGATTTTGGGTTGTTGAAAGGCCGTAGTATTTCAGAAATAGTTCCAGCAATAATATATATCGCAGGAAGAGATAATAATGAGCCTAGAACGCTTGAAGAGGTTTCAGAGGCTTCCAGAGCATCTAAAAAGGAAATTGGTCGTGCTTACAGGTACATAGGCCGTAATACGGAGATTCCTATAAGGCCATCTCATCCGGCGGATTTTTTAGATGATTTTGCGTCAAAAATGAGTCTCAGTGATGATGTGAAAGAGAGTGCAGAAAATATAGTTGAAGAAGCCGTTGAAAGCGATGTTGTATCAGGAAAGTCTCCAGCAGGAATTGCTGTAAGCGCATTATATTTAGCAGCTCATATTGAAGGGGAAAGAAGGAGTATGAACGATATGTCTCGCACTCTAGGCATAACAACTGTCACTATTAGGAATAGGAGTAAGGATTTGGTGGATGAACTTGGGATAAAAGAATATCCTGAACACTTAGAGGCATAAGAATCTGGATTTTTTGTCAATAAATAGCCAGCATTTGCAGAATGATACAGTCAGACTGCATATCTAGACTTGATACTACATAAGATCTACTTCTTGTATACACAAAATATCTAGTACCTCTTGCATAACTTCTATGTAGGCCTTTGTTAGTGCAAGTCGTTGTTTTCTTATTTCAGCTTCAGCATCTAATACAGGGCAGTTATGATAAAAACTGTTGAAGTCTTTTGCGAGATCATAACCGTAGTTAGCGATTACTGAAGGATCATATTTTTCTTCTGCTTCAGAGAGCTTCAAAGGCAGCTTGGAAAACGTTCCTATAAGTCTTAACTCTTCTTTTGAGAGGTTTCCAAGACTAAAATCTTCTGTGTCTACTTTTGAGTCCCTAACTATTTTCTTAGCTCTTGTAAGAGAATATAGTAGATAAGGGCCAGTTTCTCCATTAAAATCTAGTGCTTTTTCTTTATCGAATTCAAAATCTCTCTTGCGCGAATACTTGAGAGTTTCAAATCTTAGTGCTGCAAGTCCTATTCGCTCTGCAGTTTCATTTTTTTCTTTTTCTTCTAGTTCAGGATTATTTTCTTCAACTAATTCTTTTGCTTTACTCCTAGCCTCTTCAATAACTTGTCTGGCAGTAATGATTGTGCCTTTTCTAGTAGACATGCTTCCTTCTGGAAGACTAATCATGCCATAACTGACGTGGGTGAAGTTGTAGTCTAAACCTATGAGTTTAGCCGCCTCAAAAATTTCTTCAAAGTATTTATCTTGTTCGCTAGCGACAACATACATAATGTGTTCAGGATCCCATCGTTCCTTGCGATAAAGAATAGTTGCCAAATCTCGCGTAGAGTATAACGTGCTGCCGTCTGACTTTAATATGACTAATTCGGGTTTTTCACCGGTTTCAGGATCAGGTTCCCCGACTTCAATAACTACTGAGCCATCTTCTTTTCTTTCTGCTACATTTTGATCAAGAGCCATCTGAACGACTTTATCAGTATAACCTTCCTGTACGTAGAAGGCCTCACCAATCCATTCGTCGAACTCCACATCTAGAATGTTATAAGTTTCTTTGAATCGCGTAATACTGACGTCTCTGAACTTTTCCCATAATTCTTGGGCTTCCTCTTCACCTTCTTCAAGTCTGCTGAACCACTTTCGACCCTTATCACGCAGTTCTTCTTGTTCTTCGCCTTTAAGCTTTGCTTCAAGCTGCCCAAACTTTTGGTATAGTTCTAGTAGGTGTTCTATTGGTTGTTCTTCTAGTTTGTTTTTGTTGCCCCATTGGTCGAATGCGTACATGAGGTTTCCGAATTGTCCGCCCCAATCACCTAAATGATTGTCAGCTATGACTTCATAGCCTGTACGTTCTAGAACTTCATTTAATGATGCGGAAAGCAAAGTATTTCTTAGATGCCCAATATGCATTGGTTTTGCGACATTAGGAGATGACTCATCAATCACTGCGAGCCCGTTATCTAGATCTAAGATGGTTTTCTTTTGAGTATGGGCAAGTAAATCTTTTCCAAAAGATTCTCCATTAATAAATATGTTTAAATATCCTGATTCAATTTCTGTAGAACTAATATGGGAATTGCTGAACTCAAAATCCTTTAAAAATTCTTTCAATGCATTTTCAGGAGATTTGCCTAATTCAGAGGCTAGTTTGAACCCTAACGGCAGTGCTATAAACCCTTTTTTATCACTGTCAAGATTGTTTATCTCAATTTTTACCTCTGTTTTTACTCCAAGTTCTTTCAGACGTTCCGTAACGTCTTGCTTTACATCAGATCTGAGCTCTTCTACTAACACAGTATAAACATCTCTATTTGAATCTTTTTTACCATTACTGTTCCAGATTTTCTGCCATTTCGGATAATAGATTATTTTCGAGGTTTTGGTCAAAATAATTCTCTACTAAAAATTTTCTACCTTTATCTGTCAAGTTATACGTTCTTGAAACTCCTGAACCTTCTGCTGACAACAATCCTGTTTGTTCCAGGTCAGATATCTGTCTATTAATTTGTTTGAAGGTGTAATCGGTGGTGAGGCGTAAATCTCCTACTGTATCTGCAGCTTCTGTTAAAAGGTTGGTTATGACGAACATATCATAATGCGGGTCTTCTATTAACTCTGCTGCGGCGTTATAGTCCATAGAAATGAAACATGTTCAATATATTAAACAGTATCGGATAAAAGCACTTTAGAGAGTCATTATGTGGGAGGAAGCAGATAAACTTTACTTTACTGAAGGAAAAGCACAGGCTTTTAATGAGCTTGTCGCTTTTGACGCAGCCTTACAAGAGGCAGGCATTCATGAGGCAAATATCATTAATATTTCCAGTGTGGTGCCTCAGGGAGCAGAACTAATTCAAACTAATGAGAGGATATTAGAAGATAAAATAACCGAAGGAGAGTTCTGTCCAACGGTAGTAAGCAAACAAATAAGTTCTAAACCTGATGAAAAAATTTATGCTGCGGTAGCCGGATGCAAATTTGGATCAGGATATGGAATAAACGTTGAGGCTCACGGCACGTCAAAAGACAAGGATAGTGTCTTCACAGAGTGCAAGAAGATGCTTAGAGATATGGCGGACCGAAGAGGAGAAGAAATAGTATCTGATATAACGTATAGATACACGTCTATGACTGTTCCTGAAACAGGTGCAGCATGTGTTATTGCCGCTATAGTATACAAAAACTAGTTAAGGAGACTAGTTTTCACTTCTTTGAATCTCTCTCTTTCATTTCTCCAGAATGCATCGGTTTCTTCTAATTTACCAGAAATATTAGATAGGCCAAGATCGGATGGGGAGCCTAATGAGCCCTCAGACTCAAAAATCTTTGATTCATCAAACTCAAACTCTTCTTCTTTGATCTTTCTGTAAGCCTCTCTAAAAGGGATCCCGTCCTCCACCATTTCATTTGATTTATGTGCAGAAAATATGTCGTTTGTCATAATTTCTTTGCATTGCGTTTTGTTAATTTCTAGTCCTTTAATCATGAGGAGGAATACTTCCAATATTTCGCTAAAGTCCTCAATGTAGTCCATTAAAATCATTTTTGTTTCCTGTGTGTCTCTATTATAGCCAGAAATGTTGTTGGTAAGAATAGAGGATAGTTGGATGCTTTTGGATATCAGCCGGTTAGTTCGTCCTTTAAGTACTTCAGCAGTATCAGGATTGTTTTTCTGAGGCATTATGCTACTTCCCGTTGTTAAATCGCTGTCAAGGCTGACTAGTCGGAATTCTTGTGTGTTAAAGAGAGTTATATCTGTGCAAAAGCGATTGATGTCGAGCAAAAAGTTGTTTAATGAATTTAGCAGCATATACTCTGTTTTTCCTCGACTGGAAATAGTGTAAGTACTATTAACCTGAGTTGAATCAAATCCTAGTCTCTGAGTCGTATAATCCCGATCTATGGGTAAATTAGTACCGTAGCCAGCTGCAGCGCCGAGAGGATTACTGTTAATGACTGGGTAAAGACCTTCAAGGACTTTCAAATCATCAACAAAGGCTTCTGCAATTGATGAAAACCAGAGTCCTCCTGTTGAGGGCATAGCTTGTTGATAATGCGTATATCCGGGCATCAAGAGGTTTTCATAATTTTCAGATTTCTCTAGCAATTTCACCACTATTTCTGAAGCTTGCTCTGATATCTGCAGAACGTGATCTTTCATATAGAGCCTAGTATCTAGCAGTACTTGATCATTCCTTGAGCGGGCTGTATGTATCTTTTTACCGGCCTCTGTTTTCTGAGTCACAAGATTTTCGATTTTAGTATGTATATCCTCTTCATCAGGCCTTATTTCTATCTTTTTTTTTCTTATGTCCTGTAGCGCATTTTTTACATCCTCAAATTCACTTTGGGATATTATTCCGGTTTCTTTTAGCATTTCTACGTGCGCGAGATTTCCTAGTATGTCATAATGTACTAAGTCTTGGTCTTTCTCAGTGTCTTTACCGGCTAAAAAGTCTTCTATAACTTTATCTTTCTTTTTATCTTCTGTTTCCCACAGCTTCATGTCTTAGTCTTTGTTCCACAGCTTTTAGTTAATTAAGGGAAGGAATCATCATCTTCATGCAGAAAACAGAGCCTCCAGCTTTCATGAACTCAGAAGTATCTGTTTCAACTACTTTAAATCCGTGGCTTTCCAGGAGTTCTTCTGTCTGCGTGTTTCCTTCTTGTATTATTACGGACTCTTTGTCTGGGCAGTGTGCGTTACAGGCAAAACTCTCTGCAGCCTCGTTGATAGGGGCCTCGATTACGGTAGGCCATAGTCTGTGAATTTTAGCCAAAGATTCTTTACTGAACGCATCAGGAGCTATTAATACGGTTTTAGAGTCTAAAACTGTGAAGCATGTATCTAAATGGTAAAAACGATTATTATCTATCTTCAAAGTTACTATTTTAGATCTAGTATAGTTATTGAGAGCTTTATAGGCGTCTACGCTAGTTCTTATGCCGTGACCGCCCCATATAAGATCTTTGGAAGGATGCTTAATGGCATCACCCATGCCCTCAAATATTTTGTTTCTATCTATTCTTCTTATCTTAAACTCTGATTTTTTGTACCAGTCGTTTAATTGTTCTACTTCATTCTGTCGATGTTTTGAGGCCATATTACTCAGTACTACTTCTCTATGTCCATTATGGAAATAAGGAAAGCTCTGATTGGCCGTGAATACAAGATCTGGTAGGCCTTCTACAGGTTCTAGTACATGTACATTATAGCCTAGAGACTCGTAGATTGACTTCAAATTTTCCCATTGTTTGAAAGCCTCTTGATTGTTAACCTTGTTCGAAGAGTCCATGTAAGGGTTAATCTCATATTTTACATCAAAGTACTCTGGATGAGCCATTAAAACGTCAAAATCTCTTTCCCGGTTTGTTACATCGGATAAATCAAAGTCAAGAGAGTTTAGTGAAGTGTAGACGGTCATAATTCTAGTTTAGAGATAGAGAAATAAAAAATAGAAAGAAAAAAGTATGGAGAAATAGTGATTATTTCTCATCTATATGGTTAGCCATGCGGCTCTGTAGCCCCCATAGTTCGATAAATCCTGGTGAAGCCTCTTGATTGAAGGTTTCTCCTTCTTTATATGTTGCAAGATTGTGGTCATATAATGCGTTAGGAGATTCTCTTCCTACTACCTTTGCTTCTCCTTTGTAGAGTTTCAGTCTTACTGTTCCGTCTACTTTCTGGTTAGAATTTTCTTGGAAGCTCTCAATATTATCCATTAATGGATCATTCCAGAGTCCTTGATAGGCCATTTCAGCCCATTTCTGGTCGAGAGATGGCTTGAAAGAGTTTTGGTGAGTGGTGGATACAAATTTTTCCAAGTCGTGATGCGCGTTTATGATGGTGATTGCAGCAGGGCACTCGTAGATTTCTCTTGACTTTAGACCCACTACGCGGTCTTCAGTCATATCAATGATGCCTACTCCGTGTTTTCCAGCTATATCATTTAGCTCGGATATCAGCGAGGTTAGAGGCTGCTTCTCTCCATTTAACGCTATGGGTACGCCTTTCTCAAACTCCAGAGTTATGTATTCTGGTTCTTCGGGAGCATCTTCAGGTACTTGAACTAGTTCGAAGATATCATTAGGATACTCTTCTTCAGGATGCTCTAGTATTCCACATTCGATACTTCGTCCCCACAGATTTTCATCCGTAGAATAAGGAGAGTCTACATCGTTAGGAACAGGGATGCCGTTTTCCTCTGCGTACTCTAGCTCTTTATCTCTTGTCATTTCCATTGCTCGTACGGGGGCGACTACTGTAAGATCGGGGTCAAGAGACTGCATAGATACTTCGAAACGCACTTGGTCGTTACCTTTACCTGTGCTACCGTGAGCGACTGCATCCGCTCCAGTTTCTTTAGCTACTTCTACAGCAATTTCTGACTTTAAAGGTCTGGCTATGGCTGTGCTTAAAGGATACTGGCCTTGATACATTGCATTAGCTTTGATTGCTTTCGAAATGTATTTTTCTGCGAACTCTTCCTTTGCGTCGACTGCTACTGCGTCCACTGCTCCAAGTTCTAAGGCCTTTTCTTTAACCTCATCAAGTCTCGCATCTGGCTGACCGATATCGATTGTAAGTGCTACGACTTCCGCATCGTAGTAGTCTTGCATCCATTTTACGAGTATAGATGTGTCTAGTCCTCCGGAGTAGAGAAGCACTATTTTGTCTATATTGGGTTTTTCATGCGTAGTTTCCGTGTTGTTGAGTAGTTCCATGTTTTAGTTGTACACCTCAAAAAAAATACGGGCCATCAGTCCTGTTTTTTAACAAAAAGTCTTCTGTATAATAGGAAAAAACTAGTTAGAAGGACTGATAACCGATTTATCTGCGCCTAGCCCTATTCAAAGCTAATTTTACAAGTCTTGTGCTTTGAAGGTCTAGTAATCGCATATTGCTAAATCAACCTTGTTTCTTTTTAAACCTACTCCCTGTTTATTGGAGTAGTCATACAGTGAACGCCTCCATAACCATTTGTTAGGTTGTCAAGTTCAAGGCCTATGCCATCAGGTACAATCTCGACTCCGAAGTCTCTCATTCCTTCAATAGTTTCATTCAGTTCGGGATCATACTCTCCATCCTCTCCTGCTTCATAAATTGGCATGACTTTATGGTCGTCCAGAGTGAGGAAGTTCGCACCGTTAGGAAGTTCATGTGCTGGTATATCAACCCATTCATAACCTTGATCTTCTAAATATTCGGTTAATGATACTTCTCTGATAGGGTCATCAGTGTAGCCGCTTTCTTCTCGTTCGTATATATGAACTAGCGCATCAGAAGCTAGTTCTTCATTCATTACGGCAAGCCCCTCTCCTGCAATATTAAACCAGGTGTCAAGATGCATGATGTTCATGTCAGCTTCGCCATTTGCCAACATTTCTGCCTGTTTTTCTGCTGTTTCTTTAGGAGCGTGGACAAGACCTACTTCGTCATATGAAACGGCTCCGCTATCTAGCACCTCTTTTCCTGCATCATAAGTTGTTCTTAGTACGTCTCCATTTTCTGCTTCAACGCCTATCAGTGCAAAATTTCCGGCTGGGATGAACTCGCCACCTTCTATTGATTCGCTAGCTGAGATGGGGTCGTATACATCAGCATCTAGTGCGTTCCAGGCTTGTTTTGTAATCGGTACTTCAGATTGTCTTGTTGGGTACTTCATGTTACACATTATTGGTCCATTATCGCCGACCATTTGTTGATCTCGCTGGAAGAACATGTTTGTGATAGGATTTTCTAGGGTCATTGAGATCTCATCCGCTCTATCGTCTTTTATGGCGCCTCCATCAGTTTGGTGTTTTGGAGGATGTCTTGTTAGGTTAGGCTTCATAAGGATGGTCTGTAGTTGCTGCCTAGGTGAGAGATCTGCCCAGTTATCTCTTATTTCATCGTAAACTGGTTGCTGCCTATCTGCTGGAAGGTTATCGACATCTATATCTGAGTGTGAGTCAATTAGTTCTTCCATAGGTTCGCCTGCGAGGTCGTCGTAAAGTTGTCTTACTTCTACGCCGTTTTCTTCTAGGACGTTTACCATTTTTTGGTGTTCTCTTTGAGCTTTTTCAAGCGAAAATGAGTCGAGAAATAAGTTTGCTTCAGGATCCATTGAACCAATAAGTGCTTCAACGCCCGGTGTTAGAACTCTTACTTGTTTTAAAGTGTCGTATTCTGCTTCAACAGTAGTATTAGAGTTCATTTTTACAACAAGCTCTATTTACTACTTGTATGTTAAAGTTTATATACATTTTCCTACATTTTATCTACGGTATTAATACCTAAGACGCCTAGGCCGTTATTAAGCACTTCATGAGTTGCATCAGTTAAGGCTAACCTCTCCTTTTCTGTTTCAGAACCTAGTACTCTGTTTTCATGATAAAAACTGTTGAAATCTTGTGATAAATCAAACAGATAATGTGCTACAGGCGCAGGATCATAACTCTCTTCTGCCCTCTCTAGAGCAAGAGGGTAGACTGCAAGAGATCTTGCAAGCTGAGTATCATTCTCGTCCAAGACAGGGTGGTCGGGCATTGATGCTAAGTCATCTGCATCTTCAAGTATAGACTCTGCTCTTCTAGCAGCGTATTGAATGTAAGGCCCGGAATTCTCGTTGAAAGAAGTCGCTTGATCCATATCAAATGTGATATTCTTGTCTCTACTAACTTTCACGTTCTCATATTTGACAGCTCCTAATGCAATTTCTTCAGCAATCTCTGCTGCGACATCATTCTCAAGTTCAGGGTTATTCTCATTTACGATATCCAGAGCTTTTTCATAAGTTTCATCTAATACTTCTCGAGCTGTGATTATTTGACCTCTTCTAGTCGACATACTTCCTTCGGGCAGGCTTATCATACCATAACTAATGTGTTCAAGCGAGTCGGAGTCATAGCCCATGAGACCTGCCGCCTCAAAGAGGTCCTGAAAGTATTCGTCTTGCTCACTCGCCACCACATAAAGCGCCTCATCTTGTCCGAATTCCTCCTCTCTGAAATCAATTGCTGCTAAATCTCTGGTAGGGTATAGAGTTGTGCCTTCAGAAGTAAGTATTACAAATTCATTACTGTCTTCTCCATGATTAGGCTCCAAATCAATTATGACTGACCCATTATCTCCTTTTCTAGCTACTCCGTCTTCTAAAGCCTCTTCTACGATTTCATCAGTCCATCCATTCATTACGTAAAATGATTCTCCAATCCATTCGTCAAACTCTACTCCAAGCCGATTATATGTTTCCTCAAATCTTTCTATACTCACATCTCTGAACTTTTCCCATAGTTCTGTAGCTCTTTCATCTCCTTCTTCAAGTCTGCTGAACCATTCTCTGCCTTTCCCTCTTAATGCCTCAAGTTCCTCTTCGCTTCCTTGGTCTTGGAGTTCTGCTTCCTTCTGTCCGACTTTTTGGTATAGTTCTAGTAGGTGTTCTATTGGTTGTTCTTCTAGTTTGTTTTTGTTGCCCCATTGGTCGAATGCGTACATGAGGTTTCCGAATTGTCCGCCCCAATCACCTAAATGATTGTCTTTAATAACTTCGTTTCCTCTGTGTTCGAGTACGTTTGAAAGCGCATCGCCCATAACAGTGTTTCTAAGATGTCCGATATGCAGAGGTTTGGCGATGTTTGGTGAAGAGACGTCTTCAACAATTAAACGGTCTGAGTCTCCGGATCCATATTCTTCACGACTTTCTTGAATATGGTCTACTGTGTGTTTGGCAAAATGAGGTTCATCTAGGTGGAAATTTACGTAAGGTCCGTCAGCAGAAACGCTGTCTAGAAGAGGGTGATTGAATTCTTGTGCTGATAGCTCTTCCGATATTTCGTTCGGAGCTCTCTCGGCTATTTGCGCTGCTTGAAATGCCAGGGGCGTAGATAGATCTCCGCGTTCTTCACTAGGGTGAGTGTTGACATCTAAAGAGTGGTCTATATCATTTAAGTCTATCTCGGAAAGAGCCACATCAAGTTGTTCTTCTAGATCGGAACGGACTTCTTGGAACATAATATGTCTTATATATTCTCTAAAATATTTATAACTTCTCAATGATTGCGCATGGGCGCTCAAGCTCTGAAAATATCTTCCAAAATCTTGGAACGCTTAAGGATATATAAATTAACGAGAACTAACACCAGCTATGTCCATTGGAATCGCAAATGCTATTAAGAACGGTGTAAGTAATGCTGTTTCAAAAAATGGAGCAATATTTGTAGCATTATTTACCGCAATTTATCTGTTATATGATATAGCACTAGACACAATTTTAGCAGGTTTAGGCGAACCTCAAACTGGACTAGCTATAACAGCAAATGTAGGTTTAGGAGTTTCCCTTGCCGTAATGTATCTAATATCAATGATATACGTTACTTTAGTCCTACTAAGGACTTTTGCGGCTGAAGAAACAAGTCATGTGCCGGAATCTATTTACAAGGAAAATCTTCTGTTACCGGCCATAAACCTTACAGTAGCTTCTATAATCTTCACTCTGTTAGTGGGTATCGGAGCCTTAATGCTGGTAATACCAGGAATATTTTTGCTTGTAGCATTGTATTTCTACTCTTTTGAAGTCGCAGTACGAGATAAAAACTCTATACAGGCCTTGAAAGGTAGTTACGGATTAACAAAAGGTAATAGAATCGAACTCTTTGCCTTAGGAGTAACAGTAGTCTTAGCCTCGTTTGTTATAGGATTGTTTACGTTACCGTTCCTAATATTTGCTGAACTGGGCGGCACAGGAGTGGCTTTAGTATCAATGATAGTACATAATCTGTTCCTCGCTATACTAATAGTAGGAGGATTTTCTATTGCAGCACAAGCTTACAATCAACTACTTGCAATGGAAGAGTAAGGTTTTGTCAAAAAGATTTTTTTAGTTTCAATCAGATGACTTAGTTAGAACTCAATCTAATCTCTATAAATTTCGTTAAAAATCTGAAAAGCTACTAACAAGAGTATGGCAGATACTGAGAATTATGTAGACAGGGAAGATCAGGCCTGGAGATTAGTGCTTATACTACTTGGCGCAGTTTCAGGAACTGCATCTATAGCTATACTCACAGGTTTCTGGCAAGAAGACATGATACTATCGCCTATATTAGGAGTAATATCGATTTTATTGCTCACAGCTGGAGGCATTATAGGGAGAGAATCAGACTAGTTAGAAGATTTTTCTTTTTTCTCTTATTAGGAAATATAATTATTATCCATCTTTTTCCTCAATTTTGAAAAGTACTTCTTCAGTCATAGCAGAACTCTTTGGATTGTAAAGATAAATGTCCTTTTGTTATGAGAGCACTTGCTTAGATTTGCTGAAATGTGTTAAAATGGTTGATAAATGACTATACTATAAAATGCCTAAAATAGATTAAAATCTGAAGAACCATATTGCAACTACAGTGGAACGCGGAACTGTTTTAGCAAACCCTGCGGTAAACTTGAGTCTGCTTTTAGTTGCTGCATTTTTTATCCAGATTTATGCGAACTCGCTGGGTGCGATGGAAAACATTTTCTTACTCCAGATGCCGCTAGAGGAGAATCCATGGACAATATTAGCCAGTAACTTTGCTCATGTAGATGCTGCTCATCTTTTCTCTAACTTGATTGCACTCCTTATTGTGGGTTTGCCTGTAGCAATGAAGGCATCTGAAATCAGGTTTTATCTGTTCTTTGTAGTGGTAGGTTCTATGGCGGGAGCATCACAGATAATGGCTTTCTACTGGATGGGGCAGCTTGGAGTGATTGATGCCGGAACAGTAGGGGTTATGGGTGCAAGTGGAGGAATATTTGGGATAATAGGTTATCTTATTACCTCTAACCGAGTTTCTGCTTTATCATCTAAGTTTATGCCTCTCCCAAGCAAGATTAGGTATGCAGCATATTTAATTGTGGCAATATGGATAACTGCGGCGACAGCAAGCCCTCAGGCGGCGCTCGTGGGGCATTTCACAGGATTAGTATTAGGGCTGGTTGCAGGCAGAAGAAATTTGTTGAGAAGAAAGAAACAGATATCTACTTTGTCCTCCTAAAATTCATATATGATATTGCTGAAGCCAGTAAAAAAGTAGCTCCTATGAGTTCAAGACTTTCTTCAATAAAATGATCTGTGAACATAAATGCTAGATCATCCCAGTCAGTACCATGCACGTCTATAATTCTCTGTTCAGCTGCGTTATAGGCTTCTTGAAGTTCTTCGCCGCCAATAGCAACAGTAGCGTTAAGTCCGACATCGCCTAGGTATGAAACGCCGAAGGAGTGTCCTGGTCCTGAAATTGTTACGGCTAATCCATAGAATAGTCCTCCTAAAACTAGGAGAATCAGGGTTCTTCTATGATTTCTGATTTTTTCACCGTATCTTAAAAATGCGTATCCAGGTATTGCTGCTAGGGATCCAAAGTAGATTGTCTCAGCGATGTTGATTTGCTGCCAAGGAAGGTCAAGTATGTCTCTAAATAATGTGTGTCTTGGGTTTAGAGCATCTTCTATCAGCATTAGGGCTGCTGTAACTGCGAGGAGAGCCCAAAACTTTGTGTTTGCTCTGTCTTTTCTGTTAGAAGATTCTTTGTAGAGTCTGTAAGATGCAATTATTAGGCCTGTTAGCAAGGTCCACTGGATTAGTTCAATAGGCGCTCGTTCCGCGAATAATGTGTTCCAGTAGAAAGGTACTATTCCTCCAGGTAATCCGCGTAAACCGAAAATATTCAAGATATCAACTAGTAAAACTAGCAAATAAGAAATTCCTAGAACTCCGAAGCCTGTCGCTAAAACGTGTCTATGCGTTACTTTAACTGAAAGTGTTTTTTCCCGGATTTTTTCTAAGCTCATATATTGTGGTGAGGTCTGCCAAAAATTTTTGGCGAAAAAACTTTTTTGGCGGTTAGTTCTTTTTTCAAAAGTTATTTGATTGACAGGCCTTCATTAGATTCCTGTCTATTGCGTTTCCATTCGATTTCAAGTTCTAGGCTTTCTTCGCCATTCTCTTCCTCTACCTTTATTTCGAACTCTGCAGGCCTATCTGTTTCTAGCTCTACTTTTTGGCTCTCTGATTCCAGAGTTATTGGTTCTCCGGACTCTATTTTTTCAGCTATTGCTCTAAGTTTTCCTGCGATCTCTGCACCGTTCATTTCTTTTTCTATCTCGAAAAGAACTTTTTCAACCATACTTGCCTTTGATAGTTAAGCGATAAATAAGTTGAGGTCGGCCAGTATAACAATATTTTTTGTTTTTGACTTTCTTGATAGGCCTGATTTGGCTGTTTGAGATATTGTTTACTGTGAAAAATTGTGTTGAAGGCCTAAGATTTTTATTCAGTCTAGTTAAATTCTTCTTATGGTATATGAAGCCATTGCAGCATCGGGCAGTAGCCCTTACATTTGGGCATATATAATAACTGCCTTTTTGAGCGGTTTGGCCTTCCTATACCTCAGCAGAATATGGGATAACGTGCCTAGAAGATTCCCGATAGTCCACTTCTTTATTGTGACTTGGTCGGGGCTTATGTACCTTAACTTCGTTGAGGGACAGACTTTGATAAGCGATTATGCGTGGTACGTTGACTGGATGATATCTACTCCGTTGATTGTGCTAGCATTAGCTATGACAGCTACGTACAAGTCGGAGAAGAATCACTATGATCTGATAGCCGCTTTGATGGGGCTACAGTTCATGCTTATCGTCACAGGAATTATCTCTCAGGAAGCTGCAGCCTCAACAGCTTACGCGTTTTGGATTGGCTGTGGTTTACTGGCTGGAGTAGCGTACCTTCTATGGGTGCCGTTCCGAAAAATTGCTGAGGAGACATCAGACGTACTCGCTAAGAAGTACAAGCTACTAGCAGGATACATCACAGTATTCTTTGCGCTGTATCCGGCAGCGTGGTACTTAAGCGAAGTAGTCTATCCTGAAGGCCCGGCAATGCTAGGCGCCTTTGAGACATCTCTGGCTTTCGTAATCCTGCCGTTCTTCTGTAAGCAGGTCTACGGATTCCTAGATATGTATCTGATCCAGAAAGCTGGAGAGGAAATCTAGAACCGCTACAACAAAAAAACCTCTAACACTTTTTCTTTCTTTTTATTTATCTGATAACAAAAACATTATTGAGGACGAAAACTAGATGATAATAGGCAGCTTTGAATTAACAATTCTATTGTCTGCTGCAACCGTTCTCGGAATAACCGCATATTATCTGAAACAGCCAACACTCGTAGCATACCTATTTGCAGGGATAATTATCGGGCCTTCCGCGCTAGGGTTAACTGACACAACACCTCTTACTGAAACCGCCGCCGAATTAGGGCTCGCATTTCTACTTTTCCTTATAGGCCTTGAACTAAACTTTAATGAGATAAAACACATTTTAAGGCCTGTAACAAAAATTTCCGTTGGCGTGATGGCCTCTCTATGTATTTTAACTACTTTAACAGGAGTCTTAATAGGCCTGACCGTGTTTCAATCATTTTTACTAGGCTTAGCGTTTATGTATAGCTCTACAGCCATTGTAGAAAAGTTTTTGTCCGATATGCATCTTGTGGATGAGACGTTCGGAGAACTTAATACAGGAAACCTTATTATACAGGATCTGGCGGTCGTACTGCTAATGGTTATAATTACGTCAACGAGTGGTGGAGAAGGCATAATAGATAGTTTAGCTTATGCATCGGTCTTTCTTGTCTCAGCTATTGGTTTAACTCTGATCGCTTCCAAAATACTTCTTCCCCGGCTAATGTCTTATATGGCTTCCAGAAATCTTCCCATATTTATAACGGGCATGGCTTGGCTATTTCTATTTTTAATAGCTGCAGAAATATCGGGTATGAGTGTTGAAATTGGTGCATTCATCGCAGGTTTAGGGCTCGGCCAACTAAATTTCTCTGAAGAGATTAAACACGACATCAA
>LFCJ01000051.1_pt1 | contig 59393 bp, 60 predicted proteins | sample 643141 | NCBI WGS metagenome assembly LFCJ01 (sample SAMN03766243, study PRJNA286221) | soda lake metagenome | biome: soda lake; feature: Kulunda steppe; material: water; isolation source: sample B1-Br-g2 brine of Lake Bitter-1 | place: Russia: Kulunda steppe | collected 2010-07
CCTGGGAGACCATCTGGTCGACCTGGAGGACCTTCTGAATCGTCGAGTCCCGGCGGCCCATCATCTCCAGTATCTCCCGTAATGCCGGCACCAGTGACTGCACCATCAACAGTTATGTTGAATTTCGTTGTCCGTTTGAACGCACTGTCAGGTTCGTGTGCATCAAGATCAACACTGAGTTGATACTGGTTGTCAACAGGATCCGGTTCTCCAGGGCCGCCAGCAACGATTGCAGGGTGCTCAGAAATGAGATCAATCCCCTGCTCACCGTTATGGAAGTCATCGATCGAGAACATACTGGTTTCGGTTCCAGTGACTTCCTCTCGGTGAGTACCAAGCTGAGCTGAGAGATCGTCGTCAATCACTTCAGTGTAAATCTCATCGTTTCCGTTGCTCTCTTTGATTTCATCAATATCGACGAATAGACCGAGATTGAGTCTCCCACCGCGACGAACATCAGAGTACTCAATAAGGAACTGATCATCGCCTCCGGTTAGCAGGTAGTTGTCTATTTGTCCTCCTTTCGCATTCACCACAAGCTTGTTATCAGGAACGTCGGTTTGGGCTTTTGCGGCGGCCGAGGCTCCTTTGACAGTCCCCGTACCGACCATTGCTCCCAGGACAGACATTCGCATCAAATCGCGCCGTTCGAGTGATATGAGTGGATCTTTGTTTGACATATATAATCACCGTTTAGCAATCTGAATCACCGATGCCGCAAACAGTACTGCTGACATTATCTGCAGTCGTGTTTAAATTGCCGTCACCACCGTGGTTCATTCCCGACACATTCTCATCAGGAATGTACATCTCTTCGACTACTTCGGACTCACCGTTCGTCCGTTCCCACACGATCTCGATTGTTGAATCTGGTTCAATCCCATACCCAGCCGCTTCCTCAGGTGTTACAAGCGGCTCACCAGGTTTTAGGTCATAATCTCTACTGTCGTTGTACACTGTGTGTGATACATTTCCATCATGAATGCGGATTTCCTCAGTTTCATCGTAATGGCTCAGTAGTGGCCCATCTTCGTACTCAATACTGATGTCTCCGTCTTCGACAGTCTCGAAGTCCGGTTGATCTACCTGTTCGCTCGTGTCTGCTGTTGTGCTGTTTGCGAGCGTAATTCCTGCTGCTCCGACCGCAACGACGGATGCAGTAAGCAAGGCAATAAATAGAATCTCAGCATTAGCCCTTGTATTACCACCAAATAACCCACGCTCACGTATCATGTTAGAATATCAAACACGTATCTATAATAATTCTTTCCCTCTAACTGAATGTCTCGCCACAACGAATTTTAAGTGTGTATAAGTACCTGCGTATCACGCAGCCACAATAGCGCTGTGAGTCAACTAAAACAGCGGAAGTCACAAGACTGTTTTTAGACGATGAGAAACACAAACACAAACACCTCATTCAGTAGCAGTTTCTTTCTCAATATCAGTCTCTTCATCAACTTCTTTGTGACCGCGCCGGAACTCTCCGATTGCTTCTCCAGTCGAACGAGCAAGCTTTGGGATTCGGTTTGCGCCAAACAGCAGTATAATAATCAAAAGGATAATTAGTACCTCTGGGCCGACTGGGCCGAACAGTAGCGTGTGTTCGTACATACATAACGGTCATATGTAAAAGACAATAATTGTTATGTTTTCACAGTAGCCTCTGTTGGCATCGTACCAGAGGTGAAGTTCAGTAAGCAGTATCCAAGAGTTATTACTGGCAAACTTGTGTCAGAAGACGATAGATGGAATTACAGGCAAACGGGGTGAATCTACACTAACGCTGTTGAGATACGACTATGATTGCTGTGGGATTATGTTACAACAATCCTGCTGTACTCACTTCCTATACAAAAAGAGACATACAACGTGTCTTTGACGAATCAGTCCAGAACTACCTGTCTCAGACTGCGCGGCCGTCTTCGCTGGTGCCAAACAGATACGTGCCAACAGTCAACAGTAGTGCTGCGATTACCAGTGAAACAAACACCATACTGCTCGAGCCGGGCATCACGCCAGGAATAAAAAGTAACGTGCCGACGATCATTAATCCGGCACCAACTGCTGCTTGATTCGGTACGTGTACCATACACCTGTGATCGAACTGACCCATATTGAGCCTTCTCCTTCAGCCCTCACGGTGAGTCGGCTCAGTCGACAATTGTTTCGGGCGGTGTTTTCTCACCGGCAGGCACAACTACCTCGAGCCAGTTTTCTTCAGGAGCCAACGGACAGGCGAACGTCTCGGTATACGCACAAAACGGGTTGTAGGCGAGATTGAAATCCAACGTGACAACGTCACCATTGACAAGTGCTTCGTCGGGTTCCATCTCCATGTACCGGCCGCGGTGGTAGGTCTGTTGGCCAGTTGTTTTGTCACGAAACGGAATGAATATCGTTCGGTCGTCGGCTGACTCCTGTCGGTAGCCAGCCAGTTGGATTCGCTCGCCACGGAGTTCGAACTCGAAGATTACAGCCCGAAGATACCGAATCGGCGCACCCGCAGTCACATCCAACTCGAGTGGATCGGGATTGCCGTACACGCGCACGCGAGCAGGCACACGAAAGTTAGGGTCTGGATCGAAGTAGGCCAGTCCCTCGAAGTCATCGCGATACTCCGGTTTAATCGGTGACTGTGGATGGTCGATGAAAAACTGGTCTTTGTCTGCCCGCATCTGTTTGACTTCGGTTCGCCAACGGTCGATATCCTCGGGGTTGCCGTGGGCTGTGTCTGTCATACATCGTTGTGTGTGCCGAGGCATCCTAACCCCATTGAAACAGTCCGCAGCGTTCGGACTGCTCAGGGGTTATTGCCGGTAAGAATGACCAACAAGCAGTGCAACAATGTTAATACCCATCAAGAACACGAAAGCGCGGAACGAAAACTCGACCATCTCGAGGGTAAACAATGGGAGGTAGCTGAACGGAAGGGCGATGGCCGTCCAGAAGGCAAGCCCACGGGTCGACCGAAGGAAGTGTCTTGTCGATACGGCGAGCGTCTCGAACAGTCGACTGAGGAGGCTGGCTGAGGGCGGGAGCGACATCTGTGGAACCACCAATCAATGTGTCGGCGGCGGAGCATAAATACCCCACAGAGCGTTTTCAAGTGTCTCTGACTGTTTTACCGGTAGTAGGCTGTTACTACGTACTACGCAGACCATACCGGACGCCCCCTGTGGTCACCGGTTTGGTAGCAACACACTGGCCGAACCGAGAGTGTTTATTCGAGCCGATACCAACCATCCGGTATGGCTGATCTCAACCCGATCGCAAAGCGAATACACAACGTGACACCAGATCCAGTTCGGTTGACGCTCGATGATGGCACCGAAGCCGTCTTCGAGTTGTCGTGGACTGAGTTTTTCCAACAGGAGTTTCAAGCCGAAGGCAGCCGTACCGACGACGACGCCGACTACCGGCTGATCTCCAGCGAAGACAACGACTCGATTCTTGTCGGCCGCAGCGGCCCTGACGACAATGGATGGTCGATGGTTGGCTCAGTTGTTAGTGCCGAGGCGGCTGAAGGCCACTAAATAGTACGACACTGGACACCCGTGGCCGAACCAACCACAGTCTGAACCGAGTTCCACAGTTGAGAGAGCTATTCGAAAACAGCCAGCGATAGGCACTCACCAGATTCCCGGAGTCTCAGACGGTTCAGTGTTTGTTGACCGCTTCGACAAGGTTGAACGCGCACGTGATTTTCTTTTGGGCTGTCGAGAGATGTTCGGCCAGTAGACCCTCGGAGATCCCCAACAACTCTGCAGCACGCTGAGCCTCGAGTCCAGAGATGCGACACAGCGCGTAGGCCTCTTCCTGTCTGAGAGAGAGAATACGAACATCTCCGAATGAGGCGACGTTTCGGAGAAACTCTCCGAGTTGATTCAGAGACCACAGAGAGCCATCACGCTCGGTTTGATGGATGAACTCACCGACCGTCTCATGAGACAGCCGGTGGATAGTGGCTTTTTCCGGAGCAATTTCCGGGCTGTCGGTGATGAGGATTTCGTTTGTTTGAACATACCAGTAGGCATCCTGGTCGTTCTGCGAACCGATCCGCAACGCCCCCGCAAACTCCCCTCTCGAGATGCGTCCTGGCGTCGCACGTTGGGGACTGCGCTCACCCATACAACACGGTTATTTCGGCTTTCAATATAAATACATGTGGACAGAAAGACACTACTCAGTTTGGGCATCGACAACTGCCACACCGGCTAGGTTCACGATGTCTTTGACCTCGTCACCACGCTGGATGACGTGAACCGGTTTATCCATGCCCACCAACATCGGGCCGATGGCTTCCGCACCGCCGAGCCGCTGGAGCAGTTTGTAGCCGATGTTACCTGCCTCAAGGTTCGGGAATATCAACACGTTCGCCGGCCCATCCAGTGCCGAAAAGCCGTAAGTACCATCTAAGATCTCCTCGACGACTGCGGTATCGGCCTGCATTTCGCCGTCGACGGCGAAATCGACGGTTGGATGGTCATGTAGCTCAGAAACAGCCTGTCGAATCGTCGCCGTCGAGTTGTTTTTCACGCTGCCAAAGTTCGAATACGACAGCATCGCCGCCCGCGGTTCGACGTTGAACCGACGGGCCAACTCCGCGGTGTGTTTGGTTACTTCGGCCAGCACCTCCGAGTTCGGCTCCTGGTTGACAGTCGTATCCGCACAGAAGACGACCTGGTTTTTGAACGTCAGCAGATAGACACCGGCAGCGTAGTTTGCGTCGTCGGCCGTCCCGATCACCTGCAGCGGCGGTCGCAGCGCCGAGGGGTAGTGGTGTGTCAAGCCGGTCAGCATGGCATCTGCATCGCCCATCTCGACCATGACACTCCCCAGATAGTTGGTATCTCGTTCGACGAGATCGCTCGCCTCACTCCGAGTGATTCCTTTTCGCTGTCGGAGTTCATACAACCGCTCGGCGTACGCCTCGAGGCTTCGTTCGGCGGGATCGACAACTTCGGGATCAAACGAGAGGCCGAGGTCGGCGGCGATCCGGCTGATCGCTTCGTGGTCGCCCAACAGGATCGGTTCGGCGATGCCCTCCTCTTGGAGCTGGTAGGCCGCTCGAATCATCTTTTCGTCGGTTCCTTCCGCCAGCGCAACCCGTTTGGGATCGCTTTTGGCCTTGTTGAGGACGACCCGCATCATCTCGCGGGATTTGCCGAGTCTGGCTTCAAGCGTCTCGGCGTAGTCTTCGGCATCAATCGTTGTTCTGGCGACACCGCTTTCGACGGCCGCCTCGGCGACTGCAGGCGCGACCTCGAACAACACGCGTGGATCTAGCGGTTTCGGAATAACATAGTCAGGACCAAACTGCAGCGGCTGGTCGCCGTAGGCTTTGACTACCGCGTCGGGTACATCCTGTTTAGCCAGGTCGGCGAGCGCCATTGCGGCGGCGCGTTTCATCTCTTCGTTGATATCGGTCGCACGGACATCGAGTGCGCCACGGAAGATGAACGGAAAGCCCAAGACGTTGTTGACCATGTTGGGATAATCCGAACGACCGGTAGCGACGATTACGTCGTCCTCGCGGGCGGCTTTGGCCTCCTCGTAGCCGATCTCGGGGTCTGGGTTCGCCATTGCGAAAATAATCGGGTTGTCGGCCATCGACCGAACCATCTCTCCGGTAACGATTCCACCGACCGACAGGCCGACAAACACGTCTGCTCCCTCGAGAGCATCCGCGAGACTCCCGTCGTCGACATCCCGTGCGAACTGCTGTTTGTACTCATTGAGGTCGTCGGCTCTGTCAGCAGTAATGATTCCCGACGAATCACACATCGTGATTTTCGCGGGGTCAGCACCTAACGAGACATAGAACTGGGCAGTCGCGATGGCGGACGCACCGGCACCCGAAAAGACAATCTCGAGTTCGTCGAGCGATTTGCCCGTGAGTTCGGCGGCGTTCAACAGTGCAGCCCCCGAAATAATCGCTGTCCCGTGTTGGTCGTCGTGAAACACAGGGATATCAAGTCGTTCGCCAAGCCGACGTTCGATCTCGAAACATTCGGGGGCTTTGATGTCCTCGAGGTTGATCCCGCCGAACGTTGGCTCCATGGCTGCAATCGTCTCAACGAGCGCATCCGCGTCGTCGAGATCCAACTCAATATCGAAGACGTCGATATCCGCAAACCGCTTGAAAAGGACTCCCTTGCCCTCCATCACCGGCTTTGAGGCTTGGGCACCAATAGATCCAAGCCCTAAGACGGCCGTGCCGTTCGAGACAACGCCTACAAGATTAGATTTGGCCGTGTATCTGTAGGCGTCCTCGGGATTCGTATTGATATCTCGGCATGGGGCTGCAACTCCCGGCGAGTAGGCGAGACTCAGATCACGCTGTGTGTTGGTCGGTTTTGTCGTCGCGATTTCGATTTTCCCCGGCGGCTCACGCTCATGATACTCGCGTGCGTCGTCATCAAGTCCCATACAAGTCGGTTTGCTGGCCGGTAAAAAAAGGTATGTATACTGTAGGGGTACTGGACGCCCACCGCCGGTTTGTACGATGAACGTACGGTCGAATCACCAGTAGAAAGTGGCTATACGGCGGGCGTTGGCTCGGTGTCGTCTTCAGTAGGCTCGGGGAACAACTGGAAGTCGTCGTCAGCACTCTCGAGAACCGAGACCTCATAGCTGACAACGTAGGTGAGCACGACGATACTGACAGGCAGATAGACGACAAACGCCACCAGAAGCGTCAGCACAACCACCGAAGCGAGCGCGAGTACTCCCGCTGTTGAGGCGACTGCAGCACCCAGCCCACCAAACACGCCGAAGACAACAACCAGACCGACCAGCGCACCGATGGTACCGACAATGCCGAAAACGAGCGCGCCAACGATCGACTGGCCAATGCCAATAGCCAACAGCAACAGGAAATGGATGAGGATGTAGACGACAAACTGGGCTGGCTGTGTTCTGACAACTGGCCAAAACCGCCGCCAGCCGTCTCGTACGCCACAGTCCGAGACTACCATCAGTGGCACGACGAACTCGTCTGTCCCGCGAATAATAAGAGAATATGTGATGAACGCGGCGACGGCAGTGGCTGCACCGACGACAGCACCCACAAACAGCCACGTCTCACCGAGCGAATCGAGACCAATTGTCCACAACACCACACCAGCGACGGCAAACGGAACGGTGAACGCGAGTCCTACGAGCAGTTTGAAGCCGAACAGACGGACTGCCTGGCCAACTCGACGACGCGCCGGCTTGCGAAGCCGGACGGTCTGGGTGCGGAGGGCGTCATAAAAGACGAACCGAAGTGTTTCGGCAAGAAGTGTCAGTACAAGCCCAACGAGCACCGCAAAGACAACGACAACACCAACGACCCACAGCTCGACTGGAAGAGCTGCCGGAATCCCTTGGGCTACTCCGTTTTCGGTGGCTTCAGGAGGGAGACTCCCCGGAAGGTTGGCGACGTTCGTCACTGTCGAGATGCCGCCACCGCCCACACCGACAAAAATCGCTATGAGCGCAAGTTTGAGCCATGCACCGATCTCAACGGGAAACAGAAACGAGCGGGTCGCATCGATTGCGTCGTCGACGCTCTCGATTGCATACCAAGACATACCCATCGTTTCAGTGCAGCGAAAAAATAGGTTGGTGGTTCAAACCGAAAGCGGTGCGGGTCGCTCGATACGTCGGTGGTCAGTTGGCTCAGTAGGTGACACCGATACGGTGGGCCATGACTCACTCAGTGTGAGTGGCTCGAGACCGGCCGCAGTGACAAGCACTGTTCCCTCACTTTTGGCCCCCTGAACGGTTGGATTCCATGCATACGCCTGTGGAACATGCACACGCCTCGTACAGTCCGGCGTGGCGATCCACTCACGGCCCGCAAAGCCTGCAGCCCCACCTTGGTGGTGAGACTGCCACTCCTCAGACCACCCCACTGCCTCGTAGGCCCGCTGGATCGCCTCGAAAACTGCTCGTGCGGGTGCTCCATCGCGACCAGCCCGCTGTGTGGCCGCAAGCGCGGTCGCCTCGACACTCGCAGCGGCGTGGAATCGTTCGTCGAGCCATGCCGGTTTCTCGAAGACGACCGTCCGAGTGAGACTCGTATACAGTCCGCCACGCTGGGCAGTCACCGACACGAGCGCATAGTCACCGAGTTCAGCAGTCGTCGGTGTGTAATGCCGATACTGTTGGGTACGATTGGCGCTGCCGACAAGTACGACAGGCGCGGTGATCCCACGAGCCTCGAGTGCGCTGCGAACCTCGGTTGCGGCCGCACGTTCGGTGTGGGCTGTAGATAGCCCACGACAGACACGTTCGACGGCAGTGGTCGTCTCGGAGCCAAACGCTCTGTATCGCTCGAGGTCTTCAGTACTTAGTGGCTGTCTAAGTGCCGAACAATCGACCTCGCTGAGTCCCTCGACTGCGAAATCGGCTGCCGCAGGAGTTGGTGATTCCGAAACAATAGCCTCGGCCAGCGAGTCGGTATACCACTCGAGGGCGGTGACCGAAAACTCGGCTGGGAGTTCCTCATCACGGAGCCTGTCGGCTTCAATCGAGTTTGTGAGCACTCGAAACCCACCGTCTCGCTGGTAGCCGGCGGCTGCCACGCCGATTGGTGAATCACGACTAACGACGTTCGAGCCGCCAGTGAGCCACGCGAAATTGTTCGGGCGAGCAACCCAGATCGCCTCGAGGTCGTTGCTCTCGAGAAACGACGAGAGCCGACGGCGGCGCACAGCGAGTTCTGTGGGCGTACGCAACGTCGGGAGTTCGGACATACAGCTGGATACAAGCGCAGGCTACTTGAATCCGAACAGTAGTTCGGAACCAGCCGGAATCACCAGCGAGAGCCGACAGCCATGCTGGTAAGCACTGGCTACTGGGTGTAGTCACTGACTACACAGTCGGACGGAAGGAGTCCCAAAGGAGAGACAACGACAACAGTTTGAAACAGTATAGGAACAAGTAAGCAGCCGAGTTATTCTCCGAGTATCCATTTTTTCCACCGACTAACAATACAGGGGGACACAGTAATTCGGTTGTATGACACAGATATTCGAGTTGACTGGCTTCCAGCGTGACCTCCTGTATGTGATTGCAGGTTCGGAGAAACCATCAGGACAGACGATTCGTCGAGAGATGGAACAACATGTCGACAACGTCAACCACGGGCGGTTGTATCCGAATCTCGACGCACTGGTTGAACAGTCGCTTGTCGAGAAAGGCAGCCAAGACCAGCGGACGAACTACTATGAACTCACACAGAAGGGCCAAGACCTCATCGAAGACCGTCGACGGTGGGAACAGCAGTACGTCTCGCCCCAACAGCACGCACAATAGTCGAACTGACAGCCTGTTTTCCGATGGAGTTGGATAGGGATAAATAGCCAGAGCCCGAAGGCCACGGTAATGACGAGACGCCCCGACTGGCTGTCGTTTCGGCGTTTTGCGGCGGTTACGACTGCACTGACACTATCGCTTATCAGCATTGGTGTCTACACCTCAGCGACGGGGTCGGGGCTGGCCTGTGAGGCCCAATGGCCACTGTGTTCGGATCAACTCGTGCCCGCGTTAGCTATCAACCCCGACTTCATCGAGTGGTTCCACCGTGTTTTTGCGATGTTTACCGGCTTTTTGATTCTCGGTACCGCAGGGTGGGCCTGGCGGCTGGGTGATCGAAAAACAATGTTCGCCTCGACACTTGCGGTTGTGCTGTTGCCGTTGCAGATCAGTATCGGTGCGGTGACGGTGACGATCGGTGGGCTCATTCCCGGTGGTTACTCGCTGCCAACGCATGCGGCCCATCTGTTGGTCGCGCTCACGATTTTTACGCTGCTGAGTTTGACCACGCTGTTTGCCTACCGGAACAACCACCGCCGACCACCACGTGAGCGCGGTCGGCTTGGCTTCGGCCTTGCACTCGGCGCGCTAGTTGTCAGTGGATTGTTCAGTCGTGGTGTGCCGCTTTTGAGCTACTCAACAGGTGCCCAGGCATGGTTTTATGCGGTCTCACTGGTTGCGTTCTTCGGGCTGTTGGCAGCAGTCGTCTGGCTTGACGGTGCCGACCGAATCGGCCGGTGGCTGGCTGCCAGCGCACTCGGAGTGTTATTCGTCACACTGCTGTTGGGTCGTGACCTCGTGATGTACACTGGGACGATCCGGCAGCTCAACTTCGGGCTGTATCTCCTCTGTATTGGACTCACCGTCGCCGGCTTCTGGCGACTCAAAACGCCGTCAGAACAACCGGTTTCGCAGCGATCAACCCACAGCGACTGAGTTAGTCAAACCGCTCGCGAACCGTTACTGTTGCCGTACAGTTTGGACACAGATACACATCAGCATCGGGCTTGTGATGGACGACCCACGAACCGTCGAGTGGTGCGGTATACTCACAGCCGTGACAAAACAGGATAGTCTTGCGGCTGATTGTGGTCTGTTTGATGGAGGGCTGTTCGTTCATACTCGGTGTAGCAACTCGGTAGGCATAACCCTGTTTGCGATGATAATTCTGTTTGTTTTTACAATTCAGTAGATTTGTGGGTAGTACGTGGTTTGTATCATCACATCCACATTTGTTCGCGAGAAACCGTTGTCGGCTGGTGGGTTCAACTGAGAACCATCCAACGGTATGAGGAACCATCCTGCGCTATGAGAACGCACCACGCACAGCTAGCAACCCGAAGCCGTTAAACGACTCTCCGAAGTATTCACACCAACTCGCTGGCAAACGGGCCACCAGTGGGCACCCGGTTCGCCGGGACGAAATGTGGTCGACTCCTCGACTGAATCGCAAGCGCCCGAGGATAACAATGGCAAAAAGCGCATACTCGCACATTCGAGACGCATGGAAGAACCCCGGCGAGGGCAAACTCGCCGAACTGCAGTGGCAACGAAAACAGGAGTGGCGAAAACAGGGCGCGATCGAACGTATCGATCGGCCAACTCGCCTCGACAAAGCTCGCTCGCAGGGATACAAAGCGAAACAGGGTATCGTCGTTGCCCGCGTCGCCGTCCGCAAAGGTGGCGCACGCAAAGAGCGACACAAAGCCGGCCGACGAACCAAACGTCAGGGTGTCAACCGTATTGGCCGCCGAAAATCAATCCAGCGCATCGCCGAGGAGCGAGCCTCCCGCAAGTTCCCCAATCTTCGGGTACTCAACTCCTACTGGGTTGGCGAAGACGGATCACAAAAGTGGCACGAAGTGATTCTGGTCGATCCAGAACATCCAGCAATCGAGAACGACGACGATCTCAACTGGATCTGTGAATCCCAGCACAACGGTCGGGCCTTCCGCGGGCTCACTGGTGCTGGCGACAAAGGCCGCGGCATGAAGAAACGCGGTAAGGGTACCGAACACGTCCGACCAAGCATCAACAGCGACCGCGGTCGCGGCAAATAGGTCGCTCGCAGTCGTCGGAGACTATTCTCAGTAGCTGATAATCATTGCGGTAGATTATTAGTATATGTTGTTATCACGCTAGATATGACGCTTACCGACCGCTACGAGGCCATTCTCTGGGGAATGATGGACTGGCTCGGCATTACCGATTCGCTTCGCCGGAAGATGCTGGCTGCCGTCGCACTCCAGTTTTCGGCCGCAGTCGGGCTGTTTGTGCTTCCAATACTCTTGAGTGGAACTGTCCTGCGGGTCGCTCAAGGAGCGATCTTCCTTGGAGCGATCGTCGCGTTCGTCAACACGGTTTTGATCATTCAAAAAGATCTTATCAACCCCCTAGGCGAGATCGAAACCGCCGCGGGTCGGATCGCCGAGGGCCATGTCGACACCGAACAGGTCGTCATTGATCAACCCGACGAGGTTGGGAGCCTCGCTGACTCGTTTGGCGGCCTCCAGACCTACCTAAAGACGGTCGCCGCACAGGCCGACGCGCTGGCCGAACAAAACTTCGAAGACCCTGCACTCGAGGAGCCTGTTCCCGGCCCGTTCGGCGAGTCGCTCGAGCGAATGGCCGAGAATCTCGAGACACACACCCACGAACTCGAAGCCCGTTCAGCCCGGCTCCAGCGACTGGTCGAAGCGTTCGAGACGTCGACCGGTCAGGCGATCGATGGTGATCTGACCGCAACAATTGATCCGGACGCCATCGACGATCCCGAAGGAACCTACTCGGTTGTCGTCGAGCGGTACAACGAGTTGCTCCACACACTGCAGGAATCACTGAGCGAGACAGCCAGTTTCGCCGCCGAGGTTCGAGCCTCGACTGATCAGGTCGCAGAAAGCACAACTGAGTTGGATCAGGCCGGCACCGAAATCGCTGGTGCGACCGACGAAATCGCCGCCGGAGCCGACCAACAGCGCGAGAAACTCCAGACTGCCGTCTCAGAAGTCAATACGCTGTCAGCCACCGTCGAAGAGATCGCAGCCTCCTCTGAAGAGGTGAGCCAGACGGCCGAAACTGCCAGTAAGGCTGCCACGACAGGCAAACAAGAGGCGACCGAAACCGCCGACGAACTCTCGACAATCGAAGGCGAAATCAGCGAGGTCGCCGACAGCGTCGACGCACTGGTCGCCCGCATTGATGAAGTCGACGAGATCGTAACGGTGATCACCGAAATCGCCGAACAGACCAACCTGCTGGCGCTCAACGCCTCGATCGAAGCTGCCCGCGTCAGCAACGGCGGCGAAGGGTTTGCGGTCGTTGCTGACGAGGTAAAATCGCTGGCCGAAGAGACTCGGAGTGCTGCCGATGACATTGGCGATCGGCTTGATGCGATCCAAGACCAATCCGATGAAACCATTGCAGATGTCGAATCTGCCCGCGACCGCGTCCGCGAAAGCACCGACTCGGTCGAACGCTCGCTGGGGCACTTCGACGACATCGCAGCAGTCGTCACCGAAGTCAGCGACAGCGTCCACGAAATCAGCAGCGCAACCGACCAGCAGGCCGAATCCGCCGAAGACGTGGCCGCAGTCGTAGATGACGTAGCCTCAATCAGTGATTCGACCGCCGACGACGCCTCAGACGTGGCTGCGGCAGCCGAAGAACAGACAACCTCGCTTTCGTCTGTCGCCAACACGGTCTCGGAGTTGGCCACCGAGGCTGGCGAACTCGAGGCGTTGCTTGATTCGTTCGAACTCGAGGACGACGGCACTCACGCGGTGAGCCCAGAGTCGACAGAAAACACCGGCTCGCACAAACAACCAGCGACGGACGTCTCGGCCGAATGGACTAACATGTCAGAAGAGACGACATCCCAGAAGGCGGTAGACGAGTTCGACTGGGCGACCGACCAGGCCGAAAACGAGGCCGACGAAAGCCACAGCGAACACGCTGGCACCGACCGACCGCTTGTCGTCTCTACAGACTGAGACGGACTGCTGTAGACTGCACTGAGACCACATTCTTATTCTCCGAGCCGCCCAAGCGAGCCTATGAGCCTTGCTTTGGATGCGACCCAACTGGATCGCTACTCGCGGCATATCATCATGGACGAAATCGGCCCCGAAGGCCAGGCCGGACTGCTCGAGGGCCGCGTGCTCGTCGTCGGAGCCGGTGGGTTGGGCGCGCCCGTCCTGCAGTATCTCGCCGCAGCAGGCGTTGGCACACTCGGTGTTGTTGATGACGATACCGTCGAACGCTCGAACCTCCAGCGACAAGTGATTCATGCCGACAGCGACGTTGGCACACCGAAAGTCGACAGCGCGAAAGCGTTTATCAACAGCCTCAATCCCGACATCACCGTTGAAACCTACGAAACCCGGCTTTCGAAAGAAAATACCGACAAGATCCTCGAGAGCTATGATTTGGTCGTTGATGCCACTGATAATTTTCCGACCCGGTTTTTACTCAACGACGTCTGTCGGCTGGCCGAGATTCCAGTCGTACACGGAGCCATTTATAAATTCGAAGGACAGGTGACGACGCTAGTTCCCGAAGGGCCGTGCTATCGGTGCCTGTTTCCCGAAGCACCCGAGCCGGGAACCGTTCCCGACTGTGCGACAACCGGTGTGTTGGGCGTACTGCCGGGGACAGTGGGCTGTCTGCAGGCAACCGAAGCCGTAAAACTCCTCATAGAGGTGGGCGAGCCACTCGTCGGCGAGATGCTGTGTTACGATGCGATGGATCTCTCAGTCGAGCGTGTGGCCTACCGACAGCGAGATGAGTGTCCGATCTGCGGCGACGACCCGATTGAGTCGGTTACAGACATCGAGTACACCGATAGCTGTGCAGTTGGTCTCGGCTCCGAACAGCCCACCCACTGAGTGGTTCTGTCGGAGGTTTGAACATGAGAGTATTCAAGTAATCGCCTGATATTATCCAGCCATGGCCAAGATCAGCGTTGAAGTACCGGACGAACTGTTAGAAGACCTCGACCGCCACGTTGGCGAGGGCAAAAAGTTCGTCAACCGAAGCGAAGCCGTCCGCGCGTCGATCAGAAAAACACTTGATATGCTCGATGACATCGACACGCGGCGGGGTCGGTTGGATGAGGAGTGAGCAGGTCGCACCGGGTCGCTCGAGTGACCGGCTTGCTATCGGCCAAATCTCGCTTATTGGGCTGTTTGTCACCGCGCTGGTGACTGCCCAACTGACCGCTGCGAAACTGCTGGCGCTTTCGCTTCCGGCGGAGTTACCGACTGTCGGTGCCGAAATCGTCCTGCCGGGGGCTGCGTTGGCCTACGCGCTGACGTTTTTTGCATCGGACTGCTATGCGGAGTTGTACGGCCGCCGGGCGGCCCAGGTGATGGTCAACGTTGCCTTCGGGCTGAACTTCGTCGTCCTCGCGCTGGTATGGTCGACTCTGCAGGCTCCTGCGGTCGATCCCGAGTTTGCGGCGACGTTCGAGGCCGCACTTGCACCGAGTGCGAACATCGTCCTAGGGAGTCTGCTGGCGTATCTCGTCAGTCAAAACTGGGACGTCTATGTCTTTCACTGGATTCGAGACTACACCGCCGGAAAGTATCTCTGGGTTCGAAATTTGGCCTCAACGGCCACTAGCCAGTGGATCGACACCGTCATTTTCGTCTCCGTTGGGTTTGTCGTCGCTCCCTCACTGCTGGGAATCGGCGAGGCCATGCCAACCGAGGTCGTCTTCAGTTTGATTGTTGGCCAGTATCTGCTCAAAGTCCTGATCGCCGTGGTCGATACACCCTTTGTCTACCTTATCGTTCGGTTCCTCCGACCAGACGCGCCAGACCCCCAGAGCGGCTATGGGGTCGAAACCTAAACCGTTCTTACAGGTTATCGGTTCGAATTCGTGTTTTCAGTGTCATCGCAGAGGTTCGAACGAACGACGAGACCTCCTCGAGTTCACTGATCTCGTCGGCAATCTCGAGTGCCTCCTGTTCGGTGTAGCGTTGTTTGTCCGCTACGCCAGCGTTGGCTGCGGCTGTCGTCACGAACTCGTCGGCTTTTCCTTCTCCGATGCTGTCTTTGAACGCGTTGACGATCTGCTGAATATTAATGGTCTCTGACATAAGAATCACTCCGGTAGAAGCAGTACCGATGACGTCGTGTTGTGGTAGCCTCGCATCTCGCCTTCTTGCATACAGATCTCGCCGTACGTCTGGAATCCTGCCAGTGGGACGCCGAGTGCCTCGACCATTTCGTCGACTGACTCACCGAACTGCTCGCCTAGGATCGCTCCCTGGCAAGCACAGTCGAACACCAACGCGCCGGCCATCTCGCCGGCCATCGCCTCACGAGCGTCTTCGGCACTTTTGCGGGCAGCCTCGAGTTGGTTCTCGCGCGAGCTGTCCATGACTGTCAGTTCGGTGCCAACCGGAATCGTCGTCGCAAACGCCAGCGGCCCGTCGGTGTTCGGTGTCGGACCGGCCCACCGCACTTTGTAGTCGTCGCCGCCGGATTTGATGCCGAACTGGAATCTGGTTAGGAGTTCAGTAAACTCCTTGCTGCCGGCTTCGACCGCATGGGGATCAATGCCGTAACGCCGCTGGGCCACATCGGCGATCGCATCGGCAAACGCCTCGAAGGCCGGTCGTCCCTCGAGTTCTGAGACTGTGCTCGCCTCGGCGTCGGTGACCGCCAGCGGTTCGGAGACCGGCTCGTGGCCGTGTGCGACTCCAAGTGCGAACGGTGTCTCGGAGGCCAACACCGCCAGGACGATACTGTCGGTTGCGACCTCGTCGTTATGGAACACGAAGGTTTCTTCGAGTGTGATATCGTCGCCCGCCGACCCGCCGCTGAACGGAATCGGGAACTGCTGGTAGGCCAGCATAGCGATCTCCTCGCCGCGGCCGGTCAGTCCGTCGTGGAGATTGATCCCGACCCGGTGTGGGTACTCGGCTTGCTCGTCGGGAATCTGGGCGGCAGCCTCCGCGACGGCCCCCTGGAGATCATCGCTGAGTCCGTGTCCGATTCCAGTATACAGCTGCATTTCGTCGCTGGCGATGGCTGTGACCGCGATTCCACCCTCACCGGCTTGCGTTTCAGTAAACTCGCCGGCCGTCGAGGCACCAATCAGCGGTGCGTCGCCGGTTGCGGCTCGGATCGTCTCGACGACAGCATCGTACTCGTAGGCTGACGAACAAAAGACCATCACGAAATCAGCCCCTCGGTCAAGTCCCTCGAGTGCCGAGGCTGCGGCCGTTGAAGCCGCATCCTCGCCGCTTCCGAAGCCCGTTGAAAACTGTGTTACCATTGCAAAGATAAGTAGACGAAACAGCGGTATCAACCCAATGTGCCGATTATTAGGTTTGATTTTTTGGGTCGCCTCGCAGAGAGGAAAGTCGTGTACTCACCGCCTGCTGAAGCAGAAAACTGCGCCGTCCGGGAATTGAACCCGGGCTAGAGCCTTGGGAAGGCTCTGTCCTACCACTGGACCAACGGCGCGCACCTGAAACGATGGTGTCGATCTCAATAAACCACACCATTCGACCGGCGTCGATAGGTGTTATACACACCAGCCGGTAGTACACGCATGTGAATGTTTGTCAGTGTTGAGCTGCCACCCAAGTTCACCAAGCCACTCGATGATCTCCAAAGCGAGTTCAGCGAGGCTCCCGGAATCCGACTGACCGATCCTCGCAAGCGCATTTCACACTCGAATTTCTCGGAGAGATTGACCCCGAGCGCGTTGGCGAGATACAACAGGTCATCAAGCGGGCAATTGACGAAAGCACACTCACCGACAAGGGGCCAGTCTATGAGACAATCAATGTGTTCAATATGTAGCTTACAGCACCGCCTCGATATTCCGGGGAATAATTAAGTAGACAGGCTGGGTTCACACAGTCAGATGTCCGACGATCCCGAAGCTATGCTGTCGTGGGACGAGACCGTCTTTCGTGACGAACACGTCTTCGAGATCGACTATCTGCCGGATGCGTTTCGGCACCGCGAGAGCCAACTCGAGAGCCTCAAATACGCCCTTCGGCCTGCCGTCCGCGGCTCTCGACCACTCAATACGATGATTCAGGGCCCGCCAGGGACGGGCAAAACCACCGCCGTCCAGAAACTGTTTGGCGAACTCGGCGGCCAGACGGATATCCAGACCGTCCGTGTGAACTGTCAGGTCGATGCCACACGCTATGCAGTCTTTTCGCGGATTTTCCAGGGCATTTTCGACTACGAGCCGCCGTCTTCGGGAATTTCGTTCAAAAAGCTCTTTGGGCAACTCACCGAGCGCCTGGTTGACGACGAAAACGTACTGGTGGTCGCACTCGACGATGTGAACTACCTGTGTTACGAAAACGAAGCCAGCGACACCCTTGGGTCGCTGTTGCGAGCCCACGAGACGCATTCAGGCGTCAAAATCGGTGTTATCGTCGTCTCGTCGGATCTCTCATTGGATCTGATCGACGAACTCGATACGCGCGTCCAGAGCGTCTTCCGACCTGAGGAGATCTTTTTCCCCAGATATGCGGTCGATGAGATCCGCTCGATTCTCGAAGAACGCGCCGACCGCGGCTTTCATGATGGCGTTATCGGTCACTCGGGTCTCGAGCGCGTCGCCGAGTTGACCGCCGACAGCGGTGATCTTCGCGTTGGAATTGACCTGCTTCGGCGTGCCGGGATGCAAGCCGAAATACGAGCCTCTCGAGTCATCGCCACCGAAGACATCGAGACGGCCTACGAGAAATCCAAACACGTCCATCTCTCCCGGAGTCTTCGGGGGCTTTCGGCCTCCGAGCGCGCACTGCTTGAGGTGCTGGTCAATCACGATGGAGAGCGTGCAGGAGCGGTCTACGAGGCGTTCGAAGCCAAGACGGGATTGGGGTATACACGCTACAGCGAACTGGTCAACAAACTCGACCAACTCGAGATCATCGAAGCGCGATACGCCGACGTTGAGGGCCGCGGACGCTCACGGGAGTTGTCGCTCGAATACGAACCACAGGCGATTCTCGACCGACTCGAGTAAGCAAATTCGGTAGCTGTTTGAACCCGCCCAACACACGAGGCTGTATGAAATCGACCGCAGGAAGCGACGCCGCCAAACAGCGGGCTGGCGAGGCTGCTGCCGAAGAAGTAACAGACGGTATGGTCGTCGGCCTCGGCACTGGAAGCACCACAGCCTACGCAATCAAAGCCCTCGGCGAGCGCGTCGACAGCGGCCTTGATGTCGCAGGAGTGCCAACCTCATTCGGTGCTCGCCAGTTGGCTATCGACCAGGGAATCGACCTTGTGGGTCTCGATGAGGTAGACCGGATCGACCTTGCTATCGATGGGGCCGACCAGTTTGTCGTCGAAACCGGCGACTGTATTAAAGGCGGCGGGGCAGCCCACACCCGCGAGAAGATCGTCGCCGCGGCAGCCGACGACTTCGCCGTCGTTGTCGACGAAACCAAACTCGCCGATGAACTCGAGTATCCGGTCGCACTCGAGGTGATACCAGCCGCCCAACCCGGTGTCGAAACGGCGGTCGAAACAGCAGGCGGAACGCCGAGACTCAGACAGGCAGCCAACAAGGACGGCCCGGTCGTTACAGACAACGGCAATCTGGTCATCGACTGTGCGTTCGGCCCAATTACAGACCCAAAGACGGTGGCACTCGAACTCGTAGAGATACCAGGTGTCGTCGAACACGGCCTGTTTGTCGGGCGGACGACCACGGCGTACGTTGGCACCGAAGACGGCCTGAACGTACACCGCTATTAAGATGGGCTCCAGCGGTGGCTACCGAACGACGCTATCGCTGGGAGACGAACACTAAAAAAACAGAAGTCAGAACTGACCTTACAGGTCGCGGGGCTGGACCGTCTTCCGGTCGTTGTCTTCGGCTCGGCGGGCTGCGTCTTCGAGAAGCTCTTCGACTTCCGCATCGAGAGCGTCATAGAAATCCGAAGCTACGTTTTTGTCGCTCAGCGCTTCCTTAACGGCTGCTTTGACGATAAGATCTGCCATGCACCCTGTCGTACCGAGTCCTCTCTAATAAGGGTTGTTATGTGATTCGCAGGCAAACGCCACTGACGGTGGGTACGACGCCTGTATAACCCAAACCCTGACTGTCGACGACCACCGGTTTCGCCACTATTAAATACGCTGACCGAACGACAGCTACGACTCGATGGAACACAGTAGTACGTTCATGAAAGAAACACTACAAGCGGTCGCGGACGGCGAGTTATCAGTGTCAGCCGCTGAGGCGCGGCTCTCTGGATACGCCACGACAGCCGCCGGGCGGTTTGATGCCGCCCGTCAACAGCGACGCGGGATTCCCGAAGCGATCCTCGCAGAGGGCAAACCTCCCGAGGCGGTTGTCGATCTAGCCGAAACTGCCATCGAAACCACTGGCCGGGCGCTGCTAACCAGAACCGACACCGCAACCCGCGAGGCCCTCGAGGCGGCCTTTCAGGAACGCTCGACGACGAGACTCAAAGAGCGAGGCGAGACAGTCATCATCACTGATGATGGGTTCGACCAACCGACGTTGGACGCCACGGTGTGTATCGTCACCGGCGGCACCGCCGACGCCCCTGTGGCACAGGAGGCCGCTGCAGTCATCGAGACAGTGGGTGCCGACTGCACCGTTATCGAGGACATCGGCGTCGCTAACATCGACCGGCTGTTCGACCAACTCGAGACGATTCGAACAGCGGATGTCGTCATTGCAGTCGCCGGCCGCGAGGGCGCATTGCCAACTGTTGTCGCCGGCCAACTCAACTGTCCTGTCATCGGGGTTCCGGTGTCATCGGGCTACGGCCACGGCGGCGACGGCGAGGCCGCCCTGCATGGACTCTTGCAGTCCTGTACCGTGCTATCGGTGGTCAACATTGATGCCGGGTTTGTTGCGGGAGCCCAGGCGAGCCTGATCGCTCGAGCCGTCGATCACGCCAGCGGGTAGCCACTGCATACGTGTTAGTATCTGGGTAGTATCTGTTGGTATCAAGCAGTTATACAGCCGTATTTTTTATATAATCAAAAGAAGCGTATATACTGACCCAGATCCTATAGGTTTCACCGGCTATCAGTAGAGCCGGCAATCAATGTCACGTTGTGACCATTGTGGGTCTCACGTTTCGGATCGCTTTGCGCGGGTGTTTGCCGACGAGTTCGGACGGCTGTTTGCCTGTCCGTCCTGTTCGGCCAACGCCGGCATTGCTGAGGCTGCCCGAAACCGAACCCGCAGCTAACTCGGGGGATCGCGAACCGTCCACAGACTATCTACTCGGCCATATGGGGGAACAGTGAACTGGCCGAGACTCGCCGGGACCGAGAACGATTTGGCCCCGGCATGCCGTTTTTCGCTGTGAGCGACCACTACGTCTACATGGTTCGGTGTGTTGACGATACGCTGTATACGGGATACACCACCGACCCACAGCGACGCGTTGCCGAACACAACAGCGGCGAAGGTGCAAAATATACCCGTGGCCGAACGCCGGTGAGGCTCGTTTTTCTCGAGGAACACGACACACAATCGACTGCAATGAGCCGAGAGTACGAACTCAAACAGCTCTCGCGGCCACAAAAGAGCCGACTTATCGAACGGAACCCACCGGCAGACATCCTCGAGTGAGCCTACAGCCCACCTCACACATTTTTATCAGTTGCGACAGCAGATAGCGTATGGACAAAATTGCCTTTGGCACCGATGGCTGGCGTGCAACGCTCGATACCTTCACTGACGAGCGGGTTCGAATCGTGGGCGAAGCCGTCGCCCGGTACCTCGAGGATGAAGGCTACACCGACCCTGTGATCGTCGGGTATGATGCTCGAGAAACCTCGCCCGGTTTCGCCGAAAGCCTCGCAGAGGTGTTGGCAGGCCACGGCTTTGATGTGTTGTTGCCCGAACGGGACTGTCCAACACCCGTAATTGCATATGCAATCGTCGACCGCGGGCTTTCCTGTGCGCTGATGGTTACGGCCTCGCACAACCCCCCGGAGTACAACGGTGTCAAGTTCATTCCCGAAGACGGCGCACCCGCACTGCCCGAGCGCACCGAAAAAATCGTCGAGAACCTCGCCGAACCCGAACTGCTGCCGGAAGACGAGTGGGGCGAAATCACGAACATCGATCCGATTCCGAATCACGCTGAGCACGCAAGCAGTCTCGTTGCGGCTGATTTGTCGGATCTCACGATTGTGTACGACGCACTGTACGGCAGTGGCCAAGGAGTCACTGACCTCCTCTTAGAGTCCGCAGGCGCAGAGGTTATCCGCCGACGCTGTGAGAAAGACCCCACTTTCGGTGGTGGCGAACCCGAACCCTCACCGAGCAATCTCCAAGAACTCGCAGATGCTGTCGATGAACACGACGCTGATCTCGGGATCGCCAACGACGGCGATGCAGACCGGATCGCCATCTGTACGCCTGATCGGGGCTATCTCGATGAGAACCTCTTTTTCGCAGCAGTCTACGACTACCTGCTCGAGTCTGATTCCGGGCCTGCAGTTCGGTCAGTCTCGACGACTTTCCTGATCGACCGCATTGCCGAAGCAAACGGCCAAAGCGTCGTCGAAGTCCCAGTTGGGTTCAAATGGGTCGGCAAAGCAATGGGCGAACACAACGCACTCATTGGTGGCGAAGAATCTGGTGGCTTTTCGGTTCGTGGACACATCCGCGAAAAAGACGGCGTGTTGATGGCACTTCTTGCAGGGGCAGTAACTGCGGCCAAACCGCTTGATGAGCGTGTGGACGCACTGCTCGAGGAGTTCGGTGAGATCCACGCCAGCAAACGAAGTGTCGTCTGCCCGGACGACCAGAAAGACCGCGTACTGTCGGCTCTCGAAGACCACATCCCGGAGTCGGTCGCCGGCTCGGCGGTCAAAAACACCGTCACTCTCGATGGATTCAAACTGCTGTTGGAAGACGGCTCGTGGCTCCTGATTCGGCCCAGCGGCACTGAACCAAAACTGCGAGTCTACGGCGAAGCCGGCTCGCCCGCCCGACTCGAACGGCTGTTGGACGAGGGCGTCGACATTGTCGAGCCGGTAGTCTAACCGCCTGCTTGCGGTTGCTTTTGAGTGGCCCAGGAGACCGTGTTCTGCTCGGTTGCATTGTTCAAGCCGTCTCGAAACGTACCTGCGTCGGTTACTCGAGTTCCTCGACGAGATCAGCCGGCAGTGTGAGCCGAACGCGGGTTCCAGTCTCGTCGGTGTCAAACGTCACAGAGCCGCCAATGCTGTCGGTTCCCCACTTGACGAGCCACAGCCCGAGTCCGCTGCCGTGTTCGAGATCAGTCTCTTGGGCGTTGTCGAGAACAGTGATTTCGTGGCCAGGAATACCCGAACCTTCATCCACAACAGAAAGCGTTGTCGTGGCCTCATCGTAGCTGATTGTGATCTCCGAGTCGGTGTGTCTAGCGGCGTTTTCGACTAACTCCTGGATAATCGAACCGAGAACGGTTGGATTGATGCGAACCACAACGGCGGCTGGAACCGACCCTGAAACAGGAATAGCGCCGTAGTCGGCTCTGACCGCCTCGAGTGCGTCTGTGATGATCTCGCCGAGTTGAATCGGTGTCTCCGCAAGCGGGTCGGCCTCGAGTACGTTCTCAGCGCGCTGGGCCTTTTTGCCGATCGTCACCAGATCATCGAGAATCGATTCGACTTTTTGTTGGTAGATGTCGGATTCGGTGCCGCCGTCGGCCATCACGCCGACATAGCCTTTGGCCGCATTGAGGTCGTTGCGGAGATTGTGTCTGAGAATCCGGTTTAGCACTTGGATGCGCTGTTGGCGGCGGCGTTCGGCAGTAATGTCCGTAAAGACGACTGTCCGGCCGATTGGAGTATCGCTGTTGTCGGTTGCAGTCGTCATCACCGCCTCGATAATCGTCTCACTGTTCGGCATTCGGAAGACAACCGGTTCGGACTCACGAAGGTCGCTCGGTGCGATTCTGTCGGGAAGAATCGTATCGAACGGCGCACCAATGGTCTCGAGTGTAGAGACCGAAAACAACTCGCTGGCCGCCGGGTTGAGATCCGAGATGCTGTTTTTTCTGTTGACGACGACGATCGCGGTATCCGAAGCATCGAAAGCCGTCTGCCGGCCGACTGTTCTCGAGGCCGGCAGTTGGTCGAACAGGTCGTATTTCGTTGTCGTAACCCAGAGTCCAGCAAGGCCAACCGAAAGCCCGACGATTCGAAAGCCGCTGAGCAACTGGAAATCGGTGAGCAGTCCGAACTGGTACAGATACCCAATCAGCCACGGAAAGACGACCGGCACCGAGAGGCCGACAACTGCAGCCATCCGGAACGGCCGGTGGTTGGTTGCGGTCGTATACAACAATCCGACACCAACGCCGATGGCAGCACCAGTTCCAAGCACCTCAATGACTGCACCGAACTGATGGAGGCTGCTCCGAACCGTAGAGTGGATGCTAATGAGCCCGAAGGTGTCGGTTGCGCCGACAAGTCCGTTTATCATGACGACCGTGAACGTGGCCCCACCGATTGTGGTCAGTGTGAGTTTCTCACGCCGGCCAATCCGTTGGGTATAGCGCAGCACAAACCAGAGCCACATGAAAATGCCACTCACGACTAATAGCTCTGAAAGCAGATCCATGCTGACAAACATTGCTTGCACTCCAGTCGGGACGACTGACTCGAGATGGATGAGTTGTGCCCCATCAGTGATTCCGTAGGTTCCAAACGCATAGATGAGCATCGACTGGGCGACAAAGCTACTGCCCCACAGAATCGAAAACGTCGCCAGACTGTCGAGGCCAATCTCGTCGTACCGTCTGAACAGATAGCCACCGAACGCAACGTAGCCCAGACTCACCCCGCCAGCGAGTATCGCCAACTGAACAGACGACAGTACCGTCACTGCTCACAATCAGTATACAACTGATAAATAAGTTGCTGGTGGCCACCGTATGCCCAGATCAGCGCCCAAATGTTTGCTTTTTGCCGACAGGCCACCTAAGACAGCGAGGGAGTCCCGGCGTTCACGCCGTTGACGAGACCTACGGTCTCGTTTGCACATCAGAACGCTCAGCGTTCTGAGGACGTTACCAGAACGCAGGCGTTCTGGTTGCCCACCAGACGCAGTCTGGTGACCGGGCGGGAATCGCGCCATGAGCAACATCCAACCGCATAACATCGCGCTATCCAACTCCCCAATATTATAAATACATATCACCACTTTACGCCGGGTGTAGGTGATGCAGTCTTCGGTATCAGATTGGTGGGCTGTTCGAGGGCCTCGGGCACACAGTAGACAACAGCCACAGTATGTTGAACCGGATGCCTTTTTATCGGGGCCGTTCGTACGATGAGCTATATGTTCAAGGCCATCGTGAGTGCTGAGACGCTCAAGGATGCACTCGATTCGGTGAGCGTGCTGGTAGACGAGTGTAAAATCCGGCTCAACGAAGAAGCGCTGTCGATTCGCGCCGTCGATCCGGCCAACGTCGGGATGGTCGATCTCTCCTTAGAGGCTGCAGCCTTCGAGTCCTACGAGGCCGACGGCGGCGTCATCGGGGTGAATCTCGGACGGCTTGAGGATATCGCCGGTATGGCAAACAGCGGCGATCTGATCCAACTCGAGCTCAACGAAGAGACCCGGAAACTCCACATCCAGATCGAGGGGTTATCGTATACGCTTGCTTTGATCGATCCCGATTCAATCCGCCAAGAGCCGGACATCCCGGATCTCGATTTGCCCGCACAGGTCGTCCTCGAGGGCAGCCAGCTCAACCGCGGGATCACCGCCGCGGATATGGTCTCGGATCACATCTCACTGCGCGTTGATGAAAGCCAAGCGGCGTTTTACATCGAAGCCGAAGGCGATACCGACGATGTCGATCTAAAACTACCCAGCGACGACCTCATTGCGCTGACTGCTGGGCCGGCCAACTCACTGTTCTCGCTGGATTATCTCAAAGACATGAACAAAGCGATTCCAAAGGCGACCGAGGTCACTGTTGATCTCGGCGAGGAGTTCCCCGTCAAACTCCATTATGAGTTCGCCGAAGGGATGGGCCATGTCACCTACATGCTCGCCCCACGAATCCAGAGCGACTGAGACTCGAGACGTCCTCCTGTTCGGCTGTTGCTTTCTCGAGTGCGTTTCAACCAATCAGACCGACTGGTTCGATAGGATATAAAACAACTGTTTCGAACAGAACCTATCGTACCGGATCAGAGTGTGTTCGCTCCGTTCACTCGCGGGTAAACTACCCCACCCTACTCCCTCGGCGCAGACGCGCCTCGGTCCTTGAGGGTAGCGTGGGACTGTGTCCCACGGACCATGCGAACGGGCGCGTAGCGCCCGTGCGCAGATGGGGCCACCGATAGAGCGACGCTCTATCGAGGCCTCGAAAGGCTTCGCCTTTCGGTGGCTTTGATGTGGACTCCCGGTGATCAGTCGCCAGCAATAGGCTGGTGACTCTCACCGTTCAACGTCCCACCATTCAAACGCACGTCTACTTGTGCGTCTCCGCTCGTCGACTTGGGCGACTGTAACTGCTGAAATCGCGTGCGTTCAGGCCGTTTATTCGCGGAGTTCCGTCAGTTTTCAGTTCGTTCAGTCGTGACGGAAATAGGGCGTGTTCACTCCGTTCACACGCTGACTTCCGGCACTCCTTCGCTATGCTCAGTCGTGACGGAAACACCGCATCCCGGTAAAGACCATCGCCATTCCGTGTTCGTCGGCCGCCTCAATTACATCCTCATCGTTGACAGAGCCACCGGGTTGGATAACAGCCTCGATTCCGGCCTCGGCGGCAGCCTCAATGCCATCCGGGAACGGGAAGAAAGCATCCGAGCCCATCACAGCACCGTCTGCGGTTTTGCCTTCGGCATCACGCTCAGATTTCTTGTCAGCGAGTTCGACCGCATCGACACGCGAGACCTGTCCAACACCTAAGCCGACTGTCTCGGTGCCCGTTGCAAAGACGATCCCGTTGGATTTGACGTGTTTGAGCGTTTTCCAGGCGAACAGCATCGCCTCGAGTTCCGCATCAGTTGGATCGCGTTCGGTGACGACCTCGAGATCCTCGACCGACGGCGAGGCGAGATCACGCTCTTGGACGAGTCGACCGCCGACAATCGGCTTTTCAGTGAGTCGCTCGCTGTGTTCGCCGAGTTCGCCAACCTCGAGCACCCGGAGGTTGTTTTTTTCGGTCAGAACATCAACGGCGGCCTCAGTGTAGCCCGGGGCGACGACGACTTCTTTGAACGATTCGACGATCTGTTCGGCCGTTTCGGCATCACACTCGCTGTTGAGTGCGACAACACCGCCAAAGGCGCTTTTCGGGTCGGTTCGCAGGGCTTTGTCGTAGGCCGCAGCCAACGAGTCGGCGGTCGCACAGCCTGCGGGGTTGGTGTGTTTGATAACAGCAGCGGCGGGTTCGTCGAACTCTTTGATGAGGTTCAACGCGCCGTCGGCGTCGTTGTAGTTGTTGTACGACAGGGCTTTTGCACCCTCGTTGAGTTGTGGCGCCGAGACCACACTTGCCTCTTGGCAGGCGGCATCAGCGTAGACGGCGGCATCCTGGTGTGGGTTTTCGCCGTACCGAAGCGTACTGTCGAGGTCATCCGAGACGAGTCGTCGCTGAGGGAACTCTCCTCCGGTATCGCCGTCGATCTCGACGGTTTCGGCTGCGTGATCAACCGTCAGGCGATCCTCCGCAAACCACCGGACTGCCCGTGGATAGGCCGTAAATTCGGCCTCGTACAGCACTCGGTTTTTCAGGCTAGCGGTGTCGTCATCCTCGTAGACGGGGACGGCCTCCTGGGTGACGATTGGGCCAGCATCGACTTGCTCGGTGACGACATGAACCGTACAGCCAGTCATCCGAACGCCCGATTCGAGAACCTGCTCGTGGGCATCCATCCCCGGAAACGCAGGGAGAAGAGAGGGATGAATGTTGAGCGTTGTCGGGGCGTTGTCAATGAATTCGTCAGTCAGCACGCGCATGTAGCCGTCCAGACAGACGATATCGAAATCATATCCCTCGAGAGTCTCCAAAATACGCTGTTCGTGTGAGCTGCGGGATTCACCCTCCTTGCGCGTGACGACTTCGGTCGGAATGCCGCGTTCGGAGGCTCCTTCGATGATGGGCGCGCCGTCTTCGTTCGTGAGGACGATAGAAAGCGTTGCGCCTCCTGGTGTTCGGTCGGCGATATGCAGCAGATTTCGACCGCGATTGCTCGCTAAGCCGGCGATTTTGACCATACGTGAGCCATCCGTGGCGACCGAAAAACAGTTGCGGTCGACTTCGGGAGTTATGCACGTTCACGGATAGATAGCCGGTCGAAGGCCACCGACTGCGAGAATGTATACACGGAACTGAGGGTTTCTTTCGACATTCTTTTCCGAGTACCCAGACCAGACACAGCCATGAGTGAACTTCCACGATCCGACCCGCTGGCGGCGGTTTCGCCGCTTGATGGTCGGTACGCCCGCCGGACTGCCTCCTTATCGCCGTATGCCAGCGAATCCGGGCTCATGCGCACTCGAGTCCACGTCGAGGCTGCGTATCTGCTCGCGCTCAGTGGGTTGGATGCAGTCCCACTCGAGTTGACCGAGGCCGAATCCAACGTGCTTTGTGAGACCTACGAGACGTTCGATGCCGAAGACGCTCGGCTGATAAAGCAACTCGAGGTCGATGGCGCGGCCGGTTATTCGGCGACCAACCATGACGTCAAGGCCGTCGAATACTTTCTGCGAATCAAACTGGACGACTCCGAGGCCGTCGACGATGCCGAACGCCTCTATCCATGGATTCATTTCGGGTTGACCAGCGAGGATGTCAACAACCTTGCACACCGCTTGCTGGTCAAACCCGCCGTCGAGACGGTGTTGGTGCCAGCCCTGCAGGAACTCCGCGATGAACTGGTCGGCCTCGCCCACGAGTACAGCGAACTGTCGATGCTCGCCCGAACCCACGGCCAGCCTGCAACGCCCACCACCTTCGGCAAGGAGATGGCAGTCTACGCCTCACGGCTCGGCAAAGCAATCGGACGCCTCGAGGCTGCAAGCGGCGAGCTGTCGGGTAAACTCGCCGGTGCCTCCGGCACCTACGCTGCCCATCATGCGGCCTATCCCGATGTCGATTGGCAATCGTTTTCGAAGGCGTTTGTTGCCGACCTCGGCCTCGAACACACCTCAGTGGCCACGCAGGTCAACCCCTGTGATGATCTCGCGGCCGTCTTCGACACGCTGTGTGGGGTCAACAACATCCTGATCGATATGAACCGAGACATGTGGCTCTACATCTCAGATCGGTATCTCGGCCAACAAACCGTCGAAGGCGAAACCGGTTCTTCGACGATGCCACACAAAGTCAACCCCATTGATTTCGAAAACAGCGAAGGCAACCTCTCGAAAGCCAACTCTGATCTCAGCTTCCTTGGTGAGTACATCACGACCTCGAGACTCCAGCGTGATCTCTCTGATTCGACGGTCAAACGCAACATCGGTGCGGCGTTCGGCCACTGTCTGATCGGCTACCGGAAAACACAGGCCGGCCTCGGTAAAATCGTACCCAACAAGCAGGTGATGGCCGACGAGTTGGAAGCAACACCCGAAATCATCGGCGAGGCCGTCCAGACGATCCTGCGGCGAGAAGGCGACACTGAGGCCTACGAACGGGTCAAAGCACTAACTCGGGGCAAACAGGTGACACTCGAAGACTTCTATGAACTGTTTGAATCCTTAGATGTCGATGAGTCGGTTCGCAAAGAACTGCTCGCGTTGACCCCGAGTGGCTACACGGGGCTTGCCGAGGAGTTGGCCCACACACTCGAGACCTAATCAGTGCTTGGGGCCGCTATGGAGAGTGCTGAGAGTGTGCAACGATGACAGGTGAGTCGGCTTCGCGTTGAACCTGTTTGGTGGTCGAACCGAACACAAAGCGTTTCAGCGGGCTGTCGGTTGGTGCTCCCATCACTGTGAGATCATAGTAGTTCGACTGCTCGGTGATGGCGTCTGTGGCACCCGGCGTTTCATAGAGCCAGGTGTCGATTCGATCCCGTTTTTCAGGGGCAACTGTCGCCACTAACTCCTCGAGTAGCTGTTGGCCCGCAGCTTTCGCCTCGTCAGTGTCAGCTTCGAGTACATGAAACAGATCGACAGCAGCATCGTTGGCCTGGGCGATCGCAACTGCAGACTCGATGGCCAACTGGCTGTGGTCGCCGCCAGCAACCGGTACCAGAATCGAAGCGATACGGTCGGCATCACCACGGCCGTCAACGGTCAGTACGTCGGTTTTCCGTGAGAGTCGTTCGGCACGATCCAAAAACAACTCATCGATCAGATGCTGTTCGGTATGTCGTTTAATAACCAGCGCCGAAGGATCATGTTGGGTAACAACCGGATCGAGTGTCGCTTCTCGATCGAGGTTACTCGTCACCGAACAGTACCCCGAGCGGTGACTTTCGGGAAGCCTCTCGGAGAGATCAGCAACATCCTCTCCGTTAGTGCTCACGAGGAGTTCGGTATCCCGGCTCGCTGCGAGTGCGTGGGCAACTGAGCCAGCACGTCTCAGGGCCGTCTCATTGCTGATCGGGCCAAGCAAACACGGGCCAATCGCGCGAGCGCCATCAGCGACTGGCTGGGTATCGGAGACCCCGATCATTGTACAGTTAACTGTTGGGCCAACTACGTATAAAGTGCAGTGATCTTTGTCTGAGTGGTAACAAAAACGTTATTTTTCGATAATACTTTCTTCGACAGCTTCGCCGAAGTGCCGGGCGACATCCTCATAGTAGACCAACATTTCGTCGCCGGCCTCGAGATCAGTGACAGCTTTGCGACCTGTGCTCGTGGCGACTTTGATCGTCTCGGCGTTCTGCAACAGCGTCTCGATCCGGTCGCCATCCACATCGAGTTCAACGCGGAACATCGGCCGCTTTTCGATCTTCACGCGGCCCACAATGGCTTCGCGCGTGTTGCCTGCAGTGTCGACGACTTGAACCTCGTCGCCGCTTTTGAGTTCGGCGAGATACTTGGTGCCACCGGCGGGCGTGCGGACGTAGGCGTGGACTGCCCCGGCGTTGACCCGGAACGGCCGGGAGGCGACATACGGAGATTCGGCAGTCTCGGCATGGACGAAAAAGAGGCCTCGAGACATCGAACCGATAAGCATCCCTTCGTCGTGATCCATGAGATTCCCCGTATCGATACAGACCCGGTCGGCCATTCCGGTGCGTTCGACCGCTAGGACGTCGCCGTACTGAAGCTCCAAGCTCTCGCGTTCGGCTGCATCGCGTACCTCGACAGTCTCTCTGATCTCGTCTGGGTTATCCGAATCCAGCAGGACACCGTCCGCGCCGAGCTCGAGCGTCTCGAAGGCCGTTTGGGCTTCTTCGGCACTGGTCACACCAGCCAACAGATCAGTTTCCTCGCCGATGCGGGCGATAAGGTTTTCCAGTGGGATGATCGTCCAGTCTTCGCCGACGACAATCGTGTAGTCGGCATCGTGGGCGGCAGATTCAGCGAACGCTTCGTAGTCCTGATCAATGATTCGAATATATGCGCCCTGTGCGCGGTCGTCGCTGTGTCGAAGCGTGGTCAGATCCGCAGACCCCGAGAAATCAGAGGGTAGCTCGACGGTTCCGTCGCCTTCGCCGTCTTTGCCGACGAAGTAGGCGTCGGCTACGGTATCGTCCGTCTCTGTGGCATCGACGATATCGGTATCCGACCGAAAAGCGGCCACTTGGATGTCACCCAGTTCTCGAACGCGGGCCACATCGGCTTCGTCTACCAGCACCCAGTCGACGCCGGCTTCGATGGCAGTCGTAATCCGTTTCTTGCGTGTCTCCCACTCGCCGACTGAATCGTCGGCTTTCAGCCAAACCGTTCGCGTCATTACCTGTTATGTAAAGCCCGAGGGTTTGAACGTGACGGAAGATGCACGTAGTCTGCGGGCCGTCGTACGGAGGCTCGAACAGCCAACTCACAACGACAGGGCCTCAGGCTTCGACAGTCAGGCCCGCAGCAGCCAGGGCGTCTTCGGTATCGTGGTCGTCGTGCACAATCGCCGAGACGGCTTGGGTGATCGCTTCAGGATCGCTGTGCTGGAAAATAGACCGTCCCATCGAAACCCCTGCTGCGCCGGCGTCCATCGCCCCACGAACCATTGCGGCGGTCTCGAGATCTGTTCCACGAGAGCCACCTGCAATGACAATCGGCAGGTTCGTTGATTCACAGACGTGCTGGAAGCTTTCGGCATCCCCACTGTAGCCGGTTTTGACAATATCTGCTCCCAACTCTTCGGCAAGCCGAACAGCATGACCGAGATACTCAGGCTCGTCGCCCTGAATCCCCGGCCCACGAGCGTAGGCCATCGCAAGGACAGGCAGTCCGTAGCGACCGGCCTCACCAGTGAGTGCGGCGAGATCTTCGATCTGTCTCGGTTCGTAGTTCGAGCCGACGTTGATGTGGAACGAGACGGCGTCGGCTCCCGCGCGAATCGCCTCTTCGACGGTGCACGTTAGGCGCTTGTCGTTTTCGTCCGGGCCAATGGCAGTCGAACCGTTCATATGAACGATGTAGCCGCTGCCGTTTTTCTGCGGGTGAACCCGGTCGGCAACACCTTTCTGGGTGAGCACCGCGTCGGCTCCGCCGGCAGTAATACTGTCGACGGTACCCTCGAGGTCTTTGAGCCCCTGGACGGCTCCGATTGTGATTCCGTGATCCATGGGGACAACCAGGTAGCGTCCGTCTGTCGAGATGCGTTCGAGTCGTGCGCTGAGTCCTGCGGACATTGTTGTTGTGTCACTCTCTGTCAGTAGTGGGCTATGTAGCTTGCGACTCTCCGAGATCAGGCGTGGTCAGCCTCGGGCGTCTCGGCCAACCGCTGTTTGTGGCCTGCGGCCGTCCCTTCGGCGAGTTCGCGGGCTTTGGCCTGAAGTTTCTCGGCAGTCTCGGCGATCGGTTCGTCGGCGTTGGCTCCTTCGGCGACGATATCGACGAGCGCGCTGCCGACGATAATGCCGTCTGCGCCGTTGGCGACGATTCGCTCGGCTTGCTCGCCCGAAGAAATCCCAAAGCCGACAGCCTTCGGAACGTCCCACTCGGCGAGTCGCTGGAGACTCTGGGTTGTCCGGTCGGATACGTCGGCTTTCGCGCCGGTGGTTCCGAGGCGGGCCTGAACGTAGACGTATCCTGAGACGCGCTCCATCATGCTGCGGAGTCGGTCGCCTTCTGTGGTTGGGGCGACAATAAAGACCAAATCCAGGCCGTGTTCATCACATGCCTCGCGCAGGGGGTCGGCCTCTTCGGCCGGTAGATCTGGAACAACAAATCCCGAGATTCCAACCTCCGCAGCGCGTTCGACAAACGCTTCCGGGCCGGCCTCGCCACCTCGTGAACGACCATACTGGTAAATGAGGTTATAGTAGGTCATACAGACGAGTGGCACTGCAACGTCCAGTTCCTCGACGAACGCGAAGAACGTCTCCGGTGTCATCCCGCCCTCGAGGGCGCGAACAATCGCGTTCTGGATGGTCGGGCCCTCGGCAATCGGCTCAGAAAAGGGAAGTCCGAGTTCGATAATGTCTGCACCACCCTCGGCGAGTGCCTCGACATAGGCTTTCGAGGCCTCATACGATGGATCACCAACCGCCAGATACGGGATGAACGCAGGGCCGTCGGCGAACGCGTGGGCAATGGCTTTGTTTTCGGCCATTTAGATACCCTCCGAAAACATCGACATATCCGGTGCGTTCGGAATGTTTCGAGCATCAGTCTCTTCGATCGCCGACTGGAGGTCTTTGTCACCGCGTCCTGAGACATTGAGGATTACGCTTCCTGAAAGCTCCTCGTAGTGTTCTTCGAGATACCCGAACGCATGGGCAGTCTCGAGGGCCGGAATAATCCCCTCGGTCTGGGAGAGTCGGTGAAAGCCCTCGAGGGCAACGTCGTCATCAACCGTGACGGGAGTAACGCGATCAGTATCAACTAAGTAGGCCAACTCGGGGCCGACGCCTGCATAATCCAGTCCCGAGGAGATGCTGTGAGACTCCATGATCTGCCCGTAGGAATCCTGTAGTAGTTTGGTGCGCGCACCGTGAAGCACTCCTTCGTCGCCAGTCGAAAGCGACGCAGAGTTAGGTGCGACACCTGCGTCTTCGTCGACCGCGAGCGAAGAGCCGCCGGCTTCGACCGCATACAGGGCAACTGAGTCCTCAGCAACGAAGTTCGCAAACATCCCCATCGTGTTCGAGCCGCCGCCCGCACATGCGATGACGTTGTCCGGCAGCCCACCGATTTTCTCTTGGGCCTGCTCGCGCGCCTCCTCTGAGATGACCGCATGAAAGTCTCGAACCATCACCGGGAACGGATGTGGACCGACGATGCTGCCGATTACATAATGGGTCGACTCGACAGTGGCGGCCCAATCTCGCATCGTCTCCGAGATCGCCTCTTTGAGCGTGCCGCGGCCCGCGGTGACGGGTTTGACATCCGAGCCGTTGAGTTTCATCCGGAAGACGTTGGGTCGCTGGCGGTTGATATCGCGTTCGCCCATATAGATCGTACAGGGCATATCCAGGTGCGCCGCAGCCATTGCGGTTGCAGTGCCGTGTTGACCCGCGCCGGTTTCGGCGATGATCCGGTCTTTGCCCATGTACTTTGCCAGCAAAACCTGTCCGAGGGCGTTGTTGAGTTTGTGCGCCCCGCCGTGAAGCAGATCCTCACGTTTCAGATACACCTCAAGGTCGTACCGCTCAGACAGCCGGTCGGCCCGCTGGAGTGGAGTGGGCCGACCGCCGAAATCCGCCAGCCGCTGGCGAAACTCGTCCATAAAGCCATCCTCGTTTTCGATTACATACCGCTGGTAGGCATCGTCCAGCTCCTCGATTGCTGGCATCAGTGCCTCGGGTACGTACTGTCCGCCATAGTCGCCGAATTTGCCGTCAGTGCTCATTGTGTACTCCTGTAAACCGCTGGGTGTTCGTCTGTGGGTTGCCGTCCATGATGGCAGTTCCGATGAGCAGTCCATCGGCACCCGCCTGACGCATTCGTGCTACGTCTTCGAGCGTCGAGACGCCACTTTCTGCAATCAGTAGCACGTCGTCGGGCGCGTTGGGTGCCAACTGCTCGAAGGTCGCGAGATCGACCTCGAGTTTTCCCAGATCCCGGTTGTTGATCCCGATAAGTGAGGCTCCTGCATCGACGGCCGCCTCGAGTTCGTCCGCAGTGTGAACTTCGATAAGTACCTGAAAGCCACGAGCTTCGGCCGCCTGGAGCAACGCCTCGAGGTCATCACCGACAAAACGGGCGATAAGCAAGATCACGTCGCTTTCGACCGTATCGAGCTGGGCCTCACGGAGGATGAAATCCTTGCGTAAGACGGGCACCTCGAGCGCCGCGCGAATCCGCTCGAGGTTCTCGACTGAACCGCCGAAGTGCTCGGGTTCTGTAAGAACCGACAGCGCGGCTGCACCGCCGTCGACCATCGCTCGAGCCAGTTCAACCGGATCGTCCGTGTTCGTGCCGTCTGTTGTTGGACTCGTGGGCTTGACCTCCGCGATAATTGGCGTTCGGCCCTCACGTTCGGCAGCCGAAAACGCCTCAGCCAGCGAGCGCGCCGAAACCGACAGCCGCTCGGTGCCTCCTGGACGGGCCGCAGCCGAGGAGAGGATCTCCTGGACGGGCGGTGCCAACTCATCTACAGTGTCGTTCATCTATGTACACTAATGTACGTATGTGTTCATAATACTTGCGCCCTAAGGCGGAACCCTTGAACACATCGAGGGCATCGGCTCACATAATGACATCCGCAGGTATTTTCGCGCGGTACTTTGAGCCGCTCGATGCAGTCGTGCAACTCGGTGTTGCAGGCGGTCGGGCGATCAACGTCTCATTTCCTGAGAAGATTCCTGACGACGCCGAGGCCGACCACGAACTGCTTGATGCCATCGAGGAGTATCTTGCCGGCGAGCCGGCCGCGGTCGAACACGCAGAGATCGGCCTGACCGTCCCGACCGAACACAGAGCGGTGCTTGAGGCACTCGATTCGGTCTCGGCAGGCAACACCGTCACCGTCTCACGGCTGGCCCGCGTCGCCGGATTCGACCCCAGCGACGAGGCGTCTCTCGGAACCGTTCGAGATGCGCTTCGTGAGAATCCCGTTCCGATCTTCTTGCCAGACCATCGCATACGGGATGGCCAGGGTTCGACACCACCGAGAATCGCGGCTGCACTCCGGCGTCTCGAGCAGTAGTCCGACTCGCCGACATCAGTGTGAAACAGACACTGTACGGTTGCGGTTACTCATCGAGGTGCCGTGCCAAGACGATCGCACCGAACAAAAACAGGGCCGCCCCAATCGGGCCGTCGAATCCGAACGTCAACGCAAACTCGATGCTGACGAGTGCGCTGCCGAGTATCATGCTAACTGCGCCGCCGAGCACCCACCGTGTGACTGGCTGAATCCGTTCGACAGTGAGTATGACAAACGCAATCGTCCCGCCGACGACCAGCACAGAAACAAGCAGATGGCCATCACCGAGGCCGCTAATAAGCAGCACACAGCCGACCGCGATCAACCCCGTCGCAATAAGCAACGGGATGTCATCGGGATCAACAGCAAACAGTTCCTCGGCGCTCATAGCTCCAACAATGCAGGCTGTCGTCTTGAATCCGCGGATCAAATTGCCACCTGTAACCGACTTCACTCTTCTCGGCTCGTATACCTCCTTGAGTCTGCTCAGCCGCGTTCGTGGACGACGAACTCGAGGGCGTTGATGACGTAGTGGGCAACAATCACGACGACCAGGCTCTCAGACCAGACGAACACGCCGGCCAGTCCCACCCCAAGCAGGCCAGTTACGACCATTCCAGTCCGTCCCTGGGCGCTGTGGCCGAGTCCGAACGTAACCGACGAGACGATGACCAACAGCCACACCGGTAGGTCGAAGCCAACACTGAGTGCGCCGATCATCGCACCGCGAAACAACAGCTCTTCGAAAACAGCGATCACCGGCAGGACGACCAACAGCAAGACAGCCCAGCCGCCCGGCGTCTCAGCAGCAAGTGCCTCTCTGAGTGCAGTCGGAGGCTCGGTTCCCAGCCGTCCGAGCCCACGAACAGAAAGTTCGCTGAGCCCATACAAGGCGACACCGACAGCAAGCCCACTGGCCACTGCCGTCGCCGAGAGTGCCTCGAGAGCCAGCCCAAAGGCGGCTGCCGGAACGCCCGTCTGCCAGGCGATCACAGCAAGCAGGAGGCCAAAGAGACCCTGGGTGAACACAACGTTGGCCCACAGCGAGCGCGTCGTCAGCGATAGCTCCGGTTGGTCTGTGCGAGTAGAACCACCAGCCGACGGTCGGGTTGTCGGTGGCTGTGTGTGCGATGGCTGTTCGGTCGCCGAATCGCCCATCTCTGGTGGCACTGGGTCATCCAGACCAACTGGTGTCTCTTGTGTCTCTGCGGCGGGCAAATAGTTCGAATCAGCAGTCCTCGAAACCGGCTGGGAGTCGGCTGTGCCGCTTTGTGATGCCGAACCGACTGCCTCCTGTAGAACCTGCGTCGAGATATGCGTTAATACAAGGAGGATACCGACCAGCGCTGAGACTGTGATCAAAAACAGATCCCACGAAGCCATACAGACACCGATGGGTTACTGTGGACTTGGACTCGACGGGCCGGCGACGCTACCGTCTTGTAGTGCCGAGCCGGTGATGGATTTCAGGCGAGCCACAAGCGAGTCCTTCTCGCCTTCGCCCTCGAGGGCGACATCCAAGACCTCCGAAATGTGGCTGACTGGGATGATCTCGATCATCTCTTTGTACTCGTCTTCGATCATCACGTCCTGTTCGTTGGCTTTCGGGATAATCACGCGCTTGCAGCCGGCTTTGGCGGCGGCCTCGATTTTGTGAGTCACCCCACCGACCGGCAGCACGTCGCCGCGAACCGAAAGCGAGCCAGTCATCGCCAGATTCTGGCTGACACCGACGTCCTCGAGCGCGGAGATGACGGCAGTGGCGACCGTAATCGAGGCCGAATCGCCGTCGACGCCCGACTGGCCGGCCTGGACGAACTGGATGTGAACGTCCTTTTCTGAGAGGTTCTGATCGGAGAACTTCTTGATAATCGCCGAAACGTTCTGTACCGACTCTTCGGCCATCTCTTTGAGTTGGCCGGTCGCAATCACCTGACCGCCGCCCTGCGAGGGCGTTACTTCGGCCATCACGGGTAGCATGATACCGGAGTCTTCGCCCATCACTGCAAGGCCGTTGACACGGCCGACCTGGAAGCCGTCCGAGACCTGCAGTTCGTAGTCCTTGCGGCGTTCGATGAACTCATCAGCTAACTGCTGTTCGATCGACCGGGAGCGTTCTTTCGCCTGCAAGACGTGATCGCGTGTCGTATACTCGGCGTCCTCGCCACGGGCAATGTCGCCCGCAACGCGAACCAGTCCACCGAGGTTCCGGAAGTGCAACGTTAGATGGCCTTTCCGGCCGGCCCGGCGGCGGGCCTCGAGGATAACTTCCTCGATTGCATCCGCATCGAACGGTGGGAGCCGACCGTCGTTGGCGACCTCTTGGGCGACGAACCGAACGTATTTCCGGCGCGTCTCGGGAGTGTCCTCGATTGTATCTTCCATGTACACCTCATAGCCGTAGCCTTTGATCCGCGAGCGGAGCGCAGGATGCATGTTCTCCATCGCATCGAGGTTCCCTGCGGCGATCATGATGAAATCAGTCGGGACGGGCTCGGTTTGGACCATCGCACCCGAAGAGCGCTCGGACTGACCAGTAATCGAGAACTCGCCTTCCTGAATTGCAGTCATCAGGTGCTGTTGTGAGCGAATATCGAGCGTGTTGATTTCGTCGATGAACAACACACCTTTGTTGGCTTTGTGAATCGCACCGGGTTCGACGCGGTCGTGGCTCGGAGTCTCCATGCCACCCGACTGGAACGGATCGTGCCGCACGTCACCGAGTAGTGCGCCTGCGTGGCCACCGGTGGCATCACGGAACGGCGCAGTGGTGGTATCGGCGTTGTTGACCAACAGATTGGGCACCATCGCATCGCTGCCTCGAGAGGCGTATTTGAACGCGAGATAGATAATACCCGCCGCGAGAATGCCAAGCAGGATCTGGCCGGCAATAATCAGCGCATACCCCAAGACGACGGCGATGATGATCCACATCAAAAACGTCCGCATCTGGTTGCGCTTGCGAGCTTCTTCTTTGTGGGCATCGACGATCTGTTCGCCCTTGCCGGCTGGGACGGTTCGAACCTTTGGCTTGTTGCCGTCGTCAGGGTTGTGGTAGACTAAGACGTCCTGAAGTTCCTCTTTCGGGAGAAGTTCGGTCATTGCCTTGGCCAGCATCGATTTGCCAGTTCCGGGCGAGCCGATCATCATCACGTGCCGTCGTTGTTTGGCCGCTTTGATGATCACATCGCGAGCGTGTTCCTGGCCAATGACCTGATCGACCAGCCGCTCGGGGATTTTCAGTTCCTCGCTGCTATCGATCAACAGCCCGCCCAACAGGTCGTCGTCATCGACATCGTCGGCGATGGGTGCATCAACCTCGACCTCACTGCCAAGTTCTTCGATCGATGGCGGCTCCTCGTCAGTTGAGTCGGCCGGCTCGTTGCCTCGAGACCGCGAGCCGGTTTCGACTTCGGCTGGCTCGAAAGGGTCGTCGGTCAACGCAGGTTCGTCCGATGTCGAGTGGTCTGCGGCCGCTGTTGGCTGGTCGTCGCTCGGTTGCTCGTCGGCTGCTGGCGGTCGCTGGTCGGCAGCCGACTCTCCGTTTGTCGCCGGGGTTTCGACAGTCGCCTGCCCGTTTTCGGGCGACTCTGAGTCGTCGGTTGGCTCGTCGTTACCCCCGGAATCAGGGGGGCCGTCGTCAGTGTCCGTAGGGTTGCTCATAGAACGTTTTCGCTGTCAGAAAAGACGAACTGGCGATTGATATACTTTCTCCCATTCACCAACACTGCCACTACACCATAAACACGCCCGAACAGCCGTCTACGGGCTGTTTCGCTGATCCGCAGCGACTCGCCGACTTTATAAATCGAGCCGTGGTACGAGCCAGTATGCGAGGGTTCTACATTGGCCGGTTCCAGCCCTATCACGACGGCCATCACCATATGGTCGAAGAAATCGCCGACCAAGTCGACGAACTCGTTCTCGGCATTGGCAGCGCCGGGGACTCTCACAGCCGACGGAACCCCTTTACGGCCGGCGAGCGGGTGATGATGGTGACCAAATCGGTCGCCGAGTTCGATATTCCAACCTACGTCGTCCCCATCGAAGACCTCGAGCGTAACTCCGTGTGGGTCAGCCACGTCCAAAGCATGTCGCCAGCGTTCGATGTCGCCTTCTCGAACAACCCACTGGTGATTCGGCTGTTCGAGGAAGCCGGCGTCGAGGTTCGACAGTCGCCGATGTTTCATCGCGAAGTCCTCGAGGGTACCGAACTCCGCGAGCGAATGATTGCCGGCGACGACTGGCAGTCGCTCGTTCCGGGGCCCGCAGCCGAAGTAATCAACGAATGCGGCGGCGTCGAGCGAATCCGTGAGGTCACCAGTTCGGACGGCTCGAGCCAGATCAGCGAATGATTACGCTTGCATCGGATTTCGGCTCGCCGTACCCGGCGGCGATGAAAGGTGTAATGCTCTCTGAGACGGACGCCCAACTGCACGATATTGCGCATGATCTGCCCCGACAGAACATCCGTGCGGCCGCCTTCTGGCTTCGTGAGACGATCCCGTATTTCCCGCCAGCAGTCCATCTCGCGGTCGTCGATCCCGGTGTCGGTACGGATCGCCGCGCCCTCGTCGTCCGTGTCGGCGAACACGCGGTCGTCGCCCCCGACAACGGCCTGGCTCGGCCGGTAGTTCGGCGGCTCGCCGACCAGCAGTCGAAGCCGACTGTTTCGGCCTTCGAGATCACCAGCGCAACCCCCGAGTCTGCGACGTTCCACGGCCGGGACGTGTTCGCGCCTGCTGCCGCAGCGGTTCACCAACAGGACCACAGTCGGCTGGCTGACCTCGAGATACTCGAACCGATTGCCCTCGAAGGCTGTGTCGATCTCACGTTTCCCGACCCAACAGTTGACGGTGAGACGATCCACGGCGAGGTGATAGTCGTCGACGGGTTTGGCAACGTGATTACGAACGTTCCGGGAGAACATATCGCCGGGGCCGAATGGGCCACTCTCGAGGGGCGTTCGACACCGGTCGTCGAGACGTTTGCGGCGGTCAAATCCGGCGAGCGACTGCTGACAGTCGGCAGCCACGGCTACGTTGAATGTGATGTCAATCGGGGCCGCGGCGATGACGCCTTCGGGCTGTCGGCCGGCGAGAGGTTCGAACTCGTCGTCGAACGCTAAGCAACGCACCGCCAGCGGCACGTTCTTTCGGCTGGCGACCCAACAGCGAACATGCACGTTGTTGTCCTCGGCGCTGGCTACGCTGGCGTGACGCTCACACAAAAACTCGAGTCTGTGCTGCCCGAGTCGGTCGAACTCACACTCATCGATGCATCCGAGACGCATCTTGTCCAACACGAACTACACCGAGCAATTAGACGGCCGTCGATCACCGACGCGATTGAGATCCCACTTTCCTCACTGTTCGACCGCGCTACTATTGTCACCGACCGGATCACCGAGATCGACACCGAAACAAACCAGGTGTCCCTCGAGTCCGGCGACACACTGGAGTATGCGTACGCCGCGGTCTGTCTGGGTGCTGAGACCGCCTACTACGGATTGGCAGGTCTCAAAGAGTACGGACGGCCACTGAAATCGGTCAGCGATGCCGAAGCCATCCGAACGGAGGCGTTGGCCGCCATCGATTCGGGCAACCCGGCCCGGTTTGTCGTTGGTGGTGCAGGGCTCTCGGGTGTGCAGGTCGCCGGCGAACTCGCAACGCTCGCGGCTGAAAAAGACGCCACAGACCGTCTTGACATTGTCATTGTAGAGCAACTCGAGTCCGTCGCCCCGGCGTTTCCCGAGGCGTTTCAGACGGCTCTCGAAAGCGAACTCACCGAGCGTGGAATCGAAATTCGAACCGAGACAACCATCAGACGCGCCACCGAATCAACAATCGAAACCACTCACGACCCAACCGACGAAGAACACACGACTGATTACGAACTGTTCGTCTGGACCGGCGGCATCGGTGGCTCGCCGCCCATGGCTGGAGACCGCCCGGCAGTCCAAAGCGACCTTCGATTAACTGACTCGACGTTTGGACTAGGTGATGCGGTTCGCATCGTCGACGCAGACGGCCAAGCCGTTCCAGCCAGTGCCTCGGCCGCGATTCGGTCGGCACGCGTCGCTGCCAACAACATCCGTTCGCTTCTCGAGTGGAATCTCGAGGGACGCAAGGGGTTCGAACCGCGCCTCGAGCAGTTCAGATTCGACGTGCCGGGCTGGATCGTCTCGGTCGGCGACGGCGCAGTCGCACAGGTTGGCCCGAAAGTCCTCACCGGGCCGGCGGCCAAAACGCTCAAAGCCAGCGTTGGGGCCGGCTATCTGAGTTCAGTGCGGGCAATTGGGCAGGCCACCGAGCTAGTGAGCGAAGAACTGCAAATTTGAACAGACTCTCTCCTAATGCTGACCGATAATTTCATTATGATCCGTTACGGTGTTAGAGTATGAAGACACAGCGGACAAAACCACACGAATACAGAGTACTGAGGGAGATGAACAACAAAAATGCAATAAACGTGATCGCACCGTCCGCAAATCGTGTCTATCAGATCGTTGAGTACGAGGACGACCAAATTCGCGATGAACTCGCAACGCTTGATCCAGGCAAGTTGGTCACACTCGAGTTAGACCGCATCGGCAAGCGGTCGAACGTCTGGCGGGCCAACTGGCCCGAGGGCGTCAAGTCGTTGGTTTCGACCAGCTAACGGGCTGTGTGGTTGTGACTAGAGTGCCGCTGTGTGGGCTGTTGTTCGATCCTGCTGTCGGCTCGTGTTCGTCTGTGTGACTGTCGGCGAGAAGCCTTAGGTACTGGTTCGTGGTAGCACCGCCCATGACACTCGAGACTGCTACCGAAAAGATGCTCCGCAAAACGGTACGTGCCGACGACAGCCTTCCTGCGCGTTCCCGCAGGATTCACGCCGTTGTCGCTGGAGTACGTGGACTGCAGGCTGGGTTTGTGGCGACACTGATTATGACCGCCTTCCGGCTGCCGATTATGCGTTCGCTCCCACCGTCGGCAAACTTCTGGTCGGCGTACGTTGGTAGCAGCGAGCCCGAAGCGTACCCTGTCGTTGGCCTGCTGTTGCATCTGCTGTATGGGACGCTCGGTGGGGCTGTCTTCGGTACCATCTTTGGACTACTGTCTGCCGAACGATCCATCGAGCCCGAACAGCGCGGGATCGCCTGGGGTGCAGTCTTTGGGATGGCCTCCTCGGCCTTCGGCAACCAGATCATGCTTGACGGGCTGCTTGATATCCAACTCGAGGCAGACGAACTCACACTGTTTCACGCAGGACATCTCGTCTATGGCATCGCACTCGGAGCATGGGTTGGCTCTCGAACGGAGGGTGTCGAAAACCCAGAGACCGAGTACGACTACGACGCCTCGAGTTGAGTCTCACCCACCGTGGAGCCGGTGTACATTTATCGCCCGCCGACCGACTCACCGCTGTGACACTCCGGCTTGCGTTCGAAGATGGCACACTCGGCATCGAAAGCGACCGCCAGAGCGACCCACCACTCGAGGGGCTGCCGAGCGTCGAATACGACCCACGAACCGACAGCGCACGCGCGCCTGCCCATCGGTATGCAGCCATCCGCGATGTGCTCCGGACGCTCGATGCCGACGTTGATGATCAGATCGCCCCAACCGACTCACTCACACTGACGACGAGCTACGAACTACGAACGTACCAGCAGGAGGCGCTTTCGGCATGGCACGAGCACAACCGCCGTGGCGTCCTCGAGCTACCGACTGGGGCGGGCAAGACCGTCATCGCACTGGCGGCGATCGCGGTGCTTGAAGCGCCCACGCTCGTTGTCGTCCCGACGATTGATTTACTCGAGCAGTGGCAGGCCGAACTCGAATGTGAATTCGACGTCCCGATTGGCCGACTCGGCGGTGGCCAACAGCGCATTGAAGCGCTGACGGTCGCAACCTATGATTCGGCGTATCTGCGCGCTGACGACCTCGGCGACCGGTTCAGCTTTGTCGTCTTCGATGAAGTCCACCACCTCGGCGCAGAGGGCTATCAGGACATCGCCCGCATGCTGGCCGCACCGGATCGCCTCGGACTGACAGCCACCTTCGAGCGACCCGACCGAGCCCACGAGACGATCGCCGAGCTTGTCGGCCCGCGAGTCTACGAGATCGCAGTCGATGACCTCGCTGGCGACCATCTGGCCCCGTATGAAATCCGGCGAATCGAGGTCGAACTCACGCCCGCCGAGCGCGCCGAATACGACGAGGCCCAAGGGACGTTCCTCGAGTACGTCCGACAGGCTAACATCACGTTTTCGAGCGGCAGCGACTATCTACAGCTAGTCAAACGCTCGGGCAACGATCCCAGAGCACGGGAGGCGCTGTTGGCCAAACAGCGGGCCCGCGAGCTCATGATGAATGCCGAAAACAAACACCACCAACTCGGCCGGATTCTCGAGCGGCACCGCCATGATCGGATTATCGTCTTTACGGCCCACACAGATCTGGTCTATCGCCTTTCGGAGCGCTTTCTGCTGCCGGCGATCACCAGCGAGACGGCCACAGCCGAACGCCGTGAAATCCTCGAGCGGTTCCGAGACGGAACCTACAGCCGGATCGTTGCCGCGAACGTTCTCGATGAGGGCGTAGACGTTCCCGACGCCAACGTGGGGGTAGTGCTCTCCGGTAGCGGATCCGAACGTGAGTTCACCCAGCGTCTGGGCCGGATTCTCCGACCTAAAGACGACGGCGGTCGCGCGGTGCTGTACGAACTCGTCAGTGCCGAAACTGCCGAAGAACGCATCGCCGAACGTCGTCGGTAGCGGAACCGCGCTGTCGGGGTGTTTTTAGCCACGTGGTCGCCTACACCAAGCCGTGCTGACCAAAGACCTCCTGCGTGTCTCTCGGCGCGGCGGCAGCTATCGGCCGGAGTTCATCGGCCGGGAGGCACAGCCACTCGTGGCCGAACTCATCGATACGTACCGAAACAACCTCGAGCGGCCACGCCACGAGGTCGAGACAGCGCTCAAAGCTATCGAAGCCGACCATGAGGATTTCAAACTCGTCCGTGGGTTGGCCGCCCTGTTAGATCGGGAGGCGACCTTCGAGACGGTTGCACCACTGCCGCCGGAACGAACTCGCCGACGGGTCTTCGAGGCCGCCGAGCAGCAAGGGGTTGCCACGGCCGACGAACGCGAGCGGGCCATCAAGCGGGCTGCCGAAGGCTTGGCAGTCGAAACCGACACCGTCGAAACCGCGCTGTATGCCGACCGCGGGTGCAACCAGCGACTGACGGCCTTCGAGTGTCGGTGGAGCCCCGAAGCACTCATCGAACAGTACAACCTTTCTGTGGCCCAAACGGCGCTGTTCGATGCCACCGAAATCCGCCTGACGACCAGCGATCCCCGCAGACTGATCTCGGCAGTCAAACGACTCGGATTGCTCTACGAGATCAGCCGCGAGCAGGCCGACGGCCAAACAACCCGAACTGTCGTCATCACTGGCCCCGACGGACTGTTTCGCCGGACTCGCCGGTACGGCACGGCCTTTGGTCGTCTGCTCCGGTCGGTCGCCACCAGCGAGGAGTGGGAACTACAGGCGACCGTCTCTGACCGGGGCACCGAACGTGAGATGGTACTCACACAACGGGACGTCTCGGTTCCGGGCGTCGATCCTGTCGTCGAACCAAGCTACGACAGCGGCGTCGAACGTGATTTTGCCAGCCGGTTCGAGGCACTCGGTCTTGACTGGGAGCTTCAGCGCGAGCCTGATCTCTTGGAGACCGACACCAGCGTGATGATCCCGGATTTCGCCTTCGAGTACAACTACGGTGGGTTTCGTGTGTTTTTCGAGGTGATGGGGTTTTGGACACCCGAGTACGTTGAGAAAAAACTCACACAACTGACGTCGGTCGAAGCTGTAGACCTCATCGTCGCGGTTGATGAGTCGTTAGGCGTTGGCGAGAAACTCGAGGCAACCGACCACCGAGTGATTCCATACACCAAGACAGTAGGGCTCAAAAACGTGATCGACGTCCTTCGGGAGTACGAATCCGACCTCGTCGCCACCTCGAGTATGAGTCTCCCCGAGACGATGAGACCGGAGGAGGATGTGACGACTCTCGAGGCAGTCGCTGCTGCCTACGATGTCCCATGCGAGGCAGTCGAGAGCCGTGAGTTCCCGGCCCACGAACGATGTGGCCGACACCTAGTTCGGCCCACAGTGCTGTCAGCAATTGACAAGGAGTTAACCGAAGGGATGTCGCTTGCTGATGTCGAAGCAGTCTTAGAGGAATTTGGGCTATCAGACAGTAGTGCAGTGGTCTCAAGACTCGGGTATCGAGTTGCGTGGGATGGACTCAGCGGCGGCAGGCTCGAATCGCGGTGAGCCGCCACGATACTTTTCAGTTGTCGAGACGAACAAACGGGTATGGTACTCAGAAAGCTGCTTGGCTCGAAGTGGTCACGTCGGGTTAGTCTCGTCTCAGTTGCACTCAATGGGGTTCGTGCGCTGGTTCGTGGAAACCGTCGTGTCGGCGCACTGCTGATTGGTATTGCGCTGTTGGCGTACCGGTGGTCACCGCTCGGCATCGCCGTGACGCTGCTGTACTACCGGTACGGCGACCGAATCAGTGCGTTGGCAACAGCCTCAAACGATTCTGAGGCGTAGTTTCGCCCGTCGAGGCTAACCGCTCAAGCCAAAAAGACGTGTCGTGGGCGGTCGGCCAACACGTCACGACCCCATTTGACCGTATCGCGGAACGCATCCGAGCCGAAAAAGCCCATCGCCGCCTCCTGGGAAACCCACTGGCTGGCGATGAACATGTCGTTTTCATTTTCGTGGTTGATCATGAGATCCGTCTCGAGGTGGCCCTCGGTGTCCTCGAGGACGCCACCGACGGTGTCGAACTTCTCGACGAAATCCTCACGCGAGTCTGGTTTGACTGTATAGAACATCCCCATCGTGCCGAATCCGGATTCCTCGCCAGCGCGTTCGACGACCTCGGGAAGCTCCGAAAGGAAGCCTGCGGCGGTATCAGCCGCGCTTGCGGTCTCCCAGATCGAAACGACCGCGCGTCGGCTCTCGTTTTGGGCACCGTAAACGGCGGTTTTGACGTGGCTGTCGTAGTGATCGAAGTTCTTCCGCAGACCGTCGACCTCCTCGAACAACTCCTCTTGGTCGGCTTCCGAGTAGAGCACCGTCGCATAGACGTCCTCGCCGTGTGGTTTGCCGGCATAAATATCGAGATCAGCCAACTCGCCGCGGATGGATTCTTCGTCGGCTGGATCGTCTTCAGAGGGTGTCGACTCACCGTGAGCATGCTCGTCGCCGTGGCCGTGGCCGTCACCGTGAGCATGCTCGTCGCCGTGGCCGTGTGGATGACCACCGTCTTCGCCGGTTGGGACGGCCTCACCGGCGAAGTAGGCCCCCAGATCCTCGAGTGGGAACCGTCGACCGATATAAAACGAGCCGAACTCGCCATACTTCGAGGTCGCCTCATCAAAGCGCATCTCGTAGACGACATCCTTGAGATGGATGGCGTCTTCGGCAAACAGGGTCACGCCCCACTCGTAGTCGTCAAGACCAACAGAGGAGGCGATGACCTGTTTGATTTTGCCAGCATAGCCTTTGCCGGTGCGACCGTGTTCTTTCATGAGTTCGGCGCGCTCGTCGAACGGCAGGGTGTACCAGTTGTGTTCGTCGCCGCGACGCTTGCTCATCGGGTAGAAACAGACGTAGTCGTCGTCTGGAATGTCGGGTTTGAGTTTGCCTTCGATGTAGTTTCGCAGCCCGGCGTTGACCTCTTCGATCTCACCTTTGAAGTAGTCATCCGAGACGTAGCCCGAGACCTCGGTCACTGAGAGATAGGAGGTTGCCTGAGTCGTAAAATTCGCCAACGGCGTCTGTTCGAACTGCCGTTCGGCCCGCGAGAGGGCATCGAGACTCGAGCGGAAATGGACGATCAGAAAGTCGGCCTTGTCGCCGAGAATCGAAAAGATTGCCGTCGCACCCTCACCGTCGTCGACGTCCTCGAGCGATTCGTGGGCCGCGAGATACTCCATGCCGGACTCAACTGCCCGTTGGCGTTCGTGATCCGGAGCCGCCCGCCAGTCGTCCCACTCGATCGACCGGAAATCGTGCAGCGAGTACCATCCTTCGTCTGTCTCTGGGACTTCGACCATACGTCTCGTTAGGCCGCCGATGATTTGGGGTTTACGTGTCTCCCCAGTCAGTGAGACCGCAACTCGATACAGTAAACAACGACGAGATACACAGCTAACACGATGGCCATAATCGATCCAGCCGAGTTGCTTCCAGCCGAACGAATCAGACAAAGCGTGTTGGCCGGCAATGTCACCCAACTCCACCGTGGCGATCAGCATGCCGCCGAAGGCGACCGCTTCGAGATCGAGGGAACAACCTTCGAGGTGACCACTGTCAAAACCGAACGCCTCGGTGAACTCACTGACGCTGATGCCCGCGCCGAAGGCTCGCCGAATCTCGAGGCCTACAAACGGCGAATCGAACAGACCCACAACACCGAATGGGACGACGACAGCGAGGTCGTTCGCCACGAGTTTGAACCAGTCGACGGCTAAGCTGCAATCGCCCAAGCAGACCAGACCCAGCCGGACACGGAACCGTTATTCGCCGCGCGGCGTTAGTCTCAGGTCGATGAATCGAACACGTAGGCGAGCCAGCGCACTCGATGGAGGACACTAATGCGGGTCGGCGTCGTTGGTGCGGGCATCTCCGGGCTGTCGGTCGTTCACGCGCTGTCGAAACATGACACCGACTGCGAGATCGTTGGCCTCGAGGCCCGCGAGGAGCCGGGCGGTATCGTTCGAAGCCAACGCATAGACGGCCACCTTCTCGAGTTGGGCCCCCAACGGCTCCGGCTGACGCCGGGTATTGAATCGCTGGTTGAGGAACTGAACCTTCGCGAGCAGTTGCAGTTCGGCGACGACGACCAGCCGTTGTACATTTATTACGACGGGAAGCTCCGAGTGGTGCCGCTGTCGGCTCGAGCGGCACTCCGAACGGACTTGCTTTCTCCGTTCGGCAAACTCCGGATTCTCGCCGAGCCGCTGACCCGACCCGAACAGCCGGGCGAGACCGTCGACGAGTATCTGTCTCGCCGGTTTGGCACCCAGGCCGCCAGACGGTATATGGGGCCGCTGTACAGCGGGCTGTACGGGACTGACACAGACGAGATGCTCATGGAGTACTCGCTGGGCCGGGCCCTGGAGTCAACGGGCGTCGGTCGAAGTCTGCTGGTGTGGGTGATTCGGCGACTGCTCGAGGGACGCGAGACACCACCAATCTGTACGTTCGACGAGGGACTCGGAACGCTAACGAACGCCCTGTATGAGGCCCACAGCGAGTCAATCAGCCTCTCGAGGCCGGTCGAAAACATCGTCGCTGCAGACGGCGGCTACGAGTTGCAGACGGCCAACGGAACCGACCACGTCGATCAGGTTGTACTCACAACACCTGCGGCAGCGACCGCAGAGTTGGTCAAAGAACTCGACATCGAATTAGCAGAGACGCTCGGTCGGTTCAATTACAACCCGATTGGGATGGTATTTCTCCAGTCGACGTTCGACCGCGAGGGAATCGGCGCGCTGGTGCCGCCGGGCGGTGAGTTGCCGATCAGCGGCAGTACGTGGAATGCAAGCTTCCTCGACCGTGATGGCGTTTTCACCTGCTACGTTGATCCCAACAGCGACCCCGAAATGCCGAACCGAACCAACGACGAACTCGGCGAAGTGGCTGCTGAGGCCTTCGAGAGGCTTACTGGCAGCGAGGCAAGCGTACTCGGCGTCCACCGCTGGAAGCCAGGCATGCCGGCGTACGATCGCTCCTGGACCGCAATGGACGATCTGTCGACGCCTACTGGGTTGCATCTGTGTACCAACTACGTCGATCGGGCAGGGATTCCGGGCCGAATTCGGAGCGCAAAGCGGGTTGTCGAGACAATTCTCGGTACATAGTCTCGACAGACAGTCAGCCGGATGCCGAAGTGCATTTACTGCCGAAGATCCAATGTTCATGTATGGAAACCGCAATTGTGCTGTTGAATTTCGGCGAACCAGCAGAACCGGACACAGAGGTCGTTCGTGAGTATCTGACCCGCATTTTCTACGACAACGCGTCGCTCGAGGACGCCGAAACCGACGAGGAAGCATGGGAACGCTCTCGCGAACTCGCGGGGCGTCGACTCCCTAGTTTGATCGAAGAGTACAACGAAATCGGCGGCTCGCCGCTGCAGGCACAGGCCGGCCAGCAGGCCGACGCACTCGTCGAAACGCTTGCCGACCGTGGCCACGACATCGAAGTCTACCACGCGATGCAGTTCATGGAGCCGTTGATTACGAATCTCCCAGAGACGCTGGCGGCCGACGGCATCGAACGCGTCATTGTGGTGCCGATCTACCCACTGTGTGGCCCCTCAACAACTGTTTCGTCCATTGATTCGCTCGAAAAAGCCATCAACGAGAAATCCGGGTTCGATCCCGACTTTACAGCGATCACCGGCTGGCATCGCGCGCCGATATACAACCGGCTTCGATCCGAGGGGATTCAGTCGTTCCTCGAAGAGGAAGGACTCGACCCCAACGACCCAGACACCACGTTCGTCTTTTCGGCCCACGGCACACCAACTAAATATCTCGAGGAGGGCAGTCGCTACGACCAGTACGTCGAAGAACACGCCCGGGCAGTCGCCGGCATGGTCGGCATTGACGACTACGAAGTCGGCTATCAGAACCACGCCAACCGCGGCATCGAGTGGACCGATCCCGAAACCGAAGACGTTGTTGTCGGCCTCGAGGGCTCGGCCGACCGCGTCATCGTCGAACCGATGAGTTTCATGCACGAACAGAGCGAAACCCTGGTCGAACTCGACATTGATCTGGCCGAAGACGCCGCCGAAGTAGACCTCGAGTTGTTCCGCGTGCCCGTTCCGCACGACGACCCGCGGTTCCCCGAGCTGCTGGCTGATGTCGCCGAACCGTTCCTCTCTGGGTTTGCGCCATCATACTACCAACTCCGACAGTGTCAGTGTCGCAACAAAGAAGGTACGTTCTGTTTCAACGCCGAACTGCCGCCACAAACCCAGTAACAACACCGTACAGAGACACCTTGCTCAGTCGGCGTACTCGTGGACGGCCTCGAAAAAGGCTGCAACGTTTTCGACCGGCGTGTTTCGATCGACGCCATGGCCGAGATTCATGATGTGGCCACTGTCGCCGGCGGCCTCAATAATCCGTCTGGTGCGTGTTTTGACCTCGCTCGGCTTGCCGTACAGCAACGCCGGATCGAGATTCCCCTGGACGGGCATCTCGCCGAGTTCGGCTCGTGCGGTCTCCATATCGACAGTCCAATCGAGGCCGACAACATCCGCGCCGCTTTCGGCCAACAACTCGAGATTGCCACCCATATTGCGAGCAAACACGATTGTCGGAATCTCGAGTGACTCGAGGATTCGCTGGTGGCGTGGGACGATGAACTCCCGGTAGTCAGCCGGCGAAAGCAGCCCGGCGTAGGTATCGAACAGCTGCAGGACGTCCGCACCGGCGTCTTCCTGATATTCGACATACTCGACGAGTACGTCAGTAAACGCATCCAGCAGTCGTTCGAAGGCCGCGGGGTGTTCGGCCCGCAGCCGACGAAGTTGCATAAACGACCGCGAGGATTGGCCCTCACAGACGTAGGCCGCAAGCGTAAACGGTCCGCCTGCAAACCCGAGCACAGCGGTCTCAGCGTCGAGTTGCTCGCCCAATCGCTCGATGAGTTCACCGACGTACCACAACTCCTCGCGAACGTCGCCACGCGGGCGATGCGTGTCGTCGGGTGTGTTAACAGGATTTTCGACGACCGGGCCGACACCGGATTCGAGATGGTACTCGAAGCCAAGCGGCTCGAGGACAGTCAGAATATCCGAATACATGACGACGCCGTCGGGGTCGAATCGCTTGTAGGGCTGCAAGGAGATTTCGGTGGCAATTTCGGGCGTCGAAATCGCCTCCAGAAAGGAGTGGTTGTTACGGATATCGCGGTACTCGGGAAGATACCGGCCGGCCTGTCGCATCATCCACACTGGCGGCCGACCGAGCGGTGTGCCCTGAACCGCCTGGTCGAAGAGAGTTGCCATACGGAGATGTGGATGAGCGATTGCCTAAGACTTGTGGAGTTTCCCAGCGGGTGATTATCCCAACAGCTGTGGGCCGAAAATCATGAGGATAAGACTCACAAGCATAAGCAGGCCGACGCTGGTCGTGATCGCGCGTGTGAGTTGTGGCTTCGACTCAACGGGCAGCCGTGAGACAACCGACTCGGTGGCCGACCGCAAGATGTGTCCACCGTCAAGCGGGAACGCCGGAATGCAGTTGAACAGCGCGAGGTTGAAATTGATCCAGCCAGTCCAAAACAGGATGTTCGCCAGCAGGAAGACACCCCCTTCGCCCAGTCCGGCCAGCGGCCCGACGACTTCATAAAAGCCGGCGTTTGCCTCGACGAAGCCAGCGAAATTAAACCCCATATCGGGGTCGATAATCGAGGCGAACGGTAAGATAATCAACAACAAAAGCGTTGCAGCGAGATTATCCCCAGAAGCACCGGTGAGAATCGACAGGAAATTCTCAGCTGGATACGACATAATACCGAAGCTGGTAGTTTCGATACCACTCATACCTAGGCTCCCTTCGATGCCGAGAAAGGCCCGGTCGTCTTCGTTGGGATGAGCCTCGAGTTCGACGCTGTATGTGGTTTCGTCGCCGTCCTCGTAGGTGACAACCTCGACTGTCTCGCCGGGTTCGCGGTCGTCGAGAACCGCAGTCATATCATCGAAATCAACGAGTCGTTCACCGTCGATCTCAGTGAGGACTAACGGTTCGTTGGTTGGTGCGCCGGCCGTGGCCAGCGGACCGTCGCCAGCAGCGGTCGATAACACGCCGAGTGGCCCCTCTGTGGTCTGTTCTTCGCCTGTCTCGTTGTCAGTAAACGAGAGTTCGACAACGGAGTCGTTTGCGGCTGCGTGTTTGATATCGCGTTCAGTGGTGACGGCTGTTCCATCGACCGCAGTGATCGTATCGAAATCACTGATTCCGTCCTCGCCAGCAAACGGTGAGTTCGGTGAGATTCCAGAGACGTATGCGGCAGGTTCGATTGTCACTGTCCGACCGTCATCGAGTTCGACAGAGACGGTCTCGCTTTCGACATCCGCCAGGATAGCCTCGAGATGCTCACTCGAGTCGACGGTCTCGCCATCGACTGCAACAATGCGGTCGCCCTGTTGGATGTCGGCGGACTCGGCGGTCGAACCGGGCAAGACGTTGCCGACGCCCGCACCGGGTGCAACCGCAATCGCACTCCCAACAGGTCCGAAAAGCAGCGCAAACACGAGGGCAGTAACAATGAGGTTGTTAAGCACACCCGCTGCGAACATTCTCGTTTGGGCCCCCCGGTTTGCCTCTCTCGAGGACTCCTCGTCGGGTTGAACAAAGGCTCCGATGGGGATGAGTGCAAACAGGACGACGCCCATCGAGGTGATGTTGATATCCTCAACCCGGCACAGCAGGCCGTGGCCTCCCTCATGGACGACAAGTCCGACGAGGAGGCCGATGATGATCTCAGGGGCGACCGACAGCGGTAAAAACTCATTGACACCAGGAATGACAAGCGCGTTCCGGGGGCTCTGCAGAACCGTCTCGGTGGGCGGAGAGTTGAGAATCGAGATGCTCTGGACGATTAACAACACGAACGTGCCGATCATCGTCACCAGAGCGATGCCGACGCCAACGTTAGCCAGCGCCCGCCAGGCACGTTTTGGCTTCGAAAGGCGGGTAAGGAACTCGCGGCCGCGTTTGGTGTGTATCGTCAACAGCGGTCCAGTAATGTTGAAAGACGAGGGCAAAAGCCCACGGCGGTCGAGTGCGACTGCACCGACCGAGTAGACCAAAATGCCCGTAAGAACCCACAGGAGCGTACTCATTGGATTCAGTTGGGTATCCAGACAGGAAAGCCGTTCGGGTCTGCCGTTCGACCTGAACACACAAATACCAGCAGTCCAAACGAGAGGTATGAACGCGTTTGTAGAGTTTGTTCTGCGACTGCTCGGTGATGTCTTGCAGATGCCCATACTGCTCGGAGAAGTCGCACTTCGAGATCCATTGTCGACGATTATTGTCGCCGTTGGTACCGTCTTTATTACGGCTGCAGTTGGCGTCTTCGGCTACGCGTTGGCTGGCGCGCTAGGGATCCCACTACCAAACCTGGGCAGTGGCGCTGAAAACCGAATAGAGTAGGTAGGTTCTCAAGCAGTTAGTCGTCAGTTGGTAGTTGTGTTTTCGGCTGCAGAAGACGATGCTGTCTCCGGCTTACGACAAAATAGCAATAATACTACCAATAGTGAGGATGATTGCGGCGGGTAAAAAGTATCTTCTGTCGACTGCAGCCTGGTTTTTCTCGCCGCGAAAGATTTGAATCATATACCCGAGAATAATTGCTAAAAATGGCCAGAACGCAGTAATAAGTGCGCTTCTGGTTAGTCCAATTTCGGCAATCGATGAAAAAAATGCCGTATAGCCAATCGCAAAGCTCAAAATTCCGTGCCCGACAAAAAAAACAAGCCATGGCTCGGTGAGGACACGAGCGTTTGGTGTCCGCATCAGTAGTACCGGAAGTGAAATGATCAGATACACAACTGTTCCAGCGACGAGTGCAACGTACGTCGCAACCAGAGGATCAATTCCGGCCACCCCAAGAGTCATAAAGCCATCTCCGAGTGCCCATGCGACTGCAGTGGCTGTTCCAAGAACCATTGCGACGTTGCTAAAGCGACCTCGTATCGTCCCGACCAAGAGTACAGCGAGTCCGACTGTGATGAACACAAGTGCGATGGCGGTTGTCGAAGACAATGACTCACCGACAACGAAGATTCCAAACCCGACTGCGAACAGTGGCTTTGTTTTGTTGAATTGAGCCGCAAGTTCCGAGCGGTCTTCATACTTCTGTGAGGCATAATAGTAGAGGCCAGTTCCGAATGGAAACGAAAACACGCCTGCAAGTATCAGAAATACAGACACATCAGCGATACTCACTCGTGGAAGAACAACAAAAGAAAGAAAAAGACACCCAGTGATCAAACTTACATTCAGTCCGACTGCAATCTGATACACTCCGCTACCGGTATCGGGCTTTCGTTTGAGACCTTGATTAATCACGAGCGTCGAGACGACCCACGCAACAGTGGCGATAAGTGCGTACGTTTCAGGGAAAATTTCAATTATCTTCATTTACGTATCCAAACCAGTAGTCGTATCCGAAAAACCCGAACGCGGCCAACCCAACGATCGTGACAACCGGAGAGACAACCATCGTTAAAAGAAACAGCGACAAAACAAAGAGGATAAGTCCATTGTAGTATCGCTTGACACCTCGTACGTAGAACGATTGTGTGAGTTGATATTTACTCTCGGCCAGCTCGTTGCCATCCGAGAACTCGTTCATTGAGCTATCTAAGGAATCGACACTAATAAGAAATTGGACAACAGCCGAAATCTGCAACACCAAAACAACGCTTGTAATAATAAAAAATCGATCCTCAAACGCTGTGAGTACTCCAGCGGTTTGAATCCCACTTTGGGCTGGGTTCTGCTCGATGAGTGTACTAATTGTAAAAGAAAGAATGAGCAGTGAGATTCCGACGATTGTTCCGACAGTGTTGATTGTGTGGCTTGCTTTCCAACTCAGTTTTTGTTCTGCCGTCTCACTGCGCAGGCCTCTTGCAGTGTTGAACTCCAAAAACGTTCGAAGTGTTATAATCGATTTGTTCGAAATTTTTTCTCGCCACAACATATCACAGTTCTCTTGATACTCATGTGGACACTCCTCGGAGAACTGATAGTAAACAATCCACCATGAAATGAAAAACGAAATTCCATACCAACCAAGAATCCACTGACTGGAAGAAAAATATACGGACGTCAGTTCAGTGATCACTAACACGACCGCAAAAGCACCCAATAAAACACTCGACAACAGCAGGATAGCAAATAAGGCGGTGTACGGCTTGGTCGCGGCCTTCATGTCTGTCTACACGTGCGTTGTTCATAAGATTATAAAGATATTCTTCTTCAAGAAGTGAAATACGATTCAGAAAAGATACAGCACTGCGGCCACCACACAACAAATGGATAAGCGATTACAACTCAACTGTTCGAGCAGATAATCAGGCTCAGCGACCAACCGAGCCAGTTGCTAGTTGGTTGCCTGGTTGTGGGCCTCTGCTGTGAGATCAACTGCCGCTTCAAGATCCGGCCCGAGCGGCGCACCAACAACGATACTGTCTGCGTATTCGAGCACCGCAGCCATTCGGTCTGCTACCTCCTCGAGGGTGCCGGCCATACAGAAGGCTTCGATCATCTCGGGGCTCACCAGCCCGAACGCCTCGGAAAACTTGCCTGCAGATATCTTTTCGCCGATCTCGCGTGCGGTCTGTGTGTCGATACCGTGACGCTCGAGCACAGGCGGGGCGACACCAGCTGTGATAAACGCAACAGGCGGACGGGCAGCCTCGCGGGCAGCCTCGTGATCTTCGTCGACGCTTACACTCGCGTAGGCTGCGAGATCAAACTCGCCACGAGAGTTGGGACGGTCGGCCAGACCCTTTTCGGCTTGGTCGCGGGCCCACGCGAGGTCTGTCTGGTGAGACCCGTTAAACAGGAGTCCGTCGGCATGTTTGGCAGCCATTCGGCACATGTGTGGGCCCTCACCACCGACGTACACCGGGATGTCGGCTCCCTGAGGTGGTTCGTAGTTGAGTCCGGCATCCGTGGCCTGAAAGGTGCCGTCGTGGTCTATGCGTTCGCCGGCCCAAAGTTTCTGGGCGGTTTTGAACGCCTCGAGGACAGGCCGGAGCCCGCGAGCATCCGCATACCCGAGGTTGGCCAGTGTCGAGGGGTCGCCAGGGCCGATACCGAAGACCGCCCGTCCGCCGGTTGCTTCGTCAACTGTGGCGGCTTTTGATGCCAGCGTGACAGGATGGATCTCGAAAGGATTGGCGACGCCTGGGCCAACTCGAAGGTCGTCGGTTGCTGCGCCGATGTGATGGAGCCCAGCAAACGCATCGCGGTTGTTGTAGTGACACGACGAAAACAGCGTGTCATAGCCCGCAGCTTCGGCGCGGACGCCGAGGTCAGTCAGCCGCTCAATCGGGTGTTCTGGCGTGAGTTCGATGCCGAACATTAGGCGTTGCCCCCCTGTGGGTTGTACGACCAGCCACGCAAGGCTTGCCGGACGTAGTCGGTCTCGAGATCACGAAAGTGGTTCTGGCTACCCGGCAGGTCGCCGAACTCAAAGCCACGGATGACGATAACAGGCGTACCGCCGTCTGCTTCGCCAGCGACAAGATTTGCGGCCGCCGCGAGTTCGTCGATCACGTTCTGGACGGTGACACCGAGTTGCCGTCCGTCGCGGTCGATCGCCCCACGCCAATCGCGGCTGGCAGGCATGCCGTCCCAGCCGATAGCAACGCCGCGTTGACCGTAGCGGAACGGTCTACCGCAGGTGTCGGTGATAATTACCTGCTCGGCCGGCAGTTCGGTTCGAATGCGGGCCGCGCTCTCGCTGGGACGTTTCGGCAACAAAAGCAACTCGCCGCCCGGGACGTTCGAGCGGTCGATGCCGGCGTTGACACCAACGTGGCCAAAGCGGGTCTCAGTCAGCAAGAAAGGCGATTCCATGAGTAGTTCAACGCTTTCTTCTAACACCGCCTGGGCGAAACGAGGGTCTTTTTCGCGGCCGGAAAGCCCAGAGAGGTTCGCGGCGATCTCGCGGGCTCGCGGGCCTGCTGGATACTCTGCCAACTCAGCAATGCGGCCTTCGGCTTTCGAAACGACAGTGCTGGCGATACAGACGACATCGTCAGCCCGGAGATCAACCCGTGCGTTGATTTCGGCGGCGAGATCGTCGCCGGGTTCAATCTCGGGAAGCCCCTCGACAGCGAATAGTTCCATGCACCGCATACGAACGTTACTTCAAAAAGGTCGACGGTAGCGGCCCCGCCAGCCGGTGGCAGTTGTTGATTCGTCAACAGCCCGAACAATGAAAACGGTCGTCATCGTAGAGGACAATAGACGAACGATGTCACCAATCCTCACCGTGTTCGTCCGAAACCGTGGCGAGTTGCTCCTCACACGTCGAGCCGACGACAGCGAACACGCGGCCGGTCGCTGGGATGGGCTGTCGGCCCCGCTCGAGGCGAGCGCCGAAACCGTCGATGCCGCCCGGCGGCTTGTTCGCTCGAAAACCAGTCTGTCGCAACTCCGGTTGGCCTACGCTGGCGAGTCGGTGACCGCTGGTGGGCGGACGATCCACCCTGTGTTGTTCGATTCGCCGAACCGCGAGACCGACATCGAAGGGGTCACTAAGGCCGAGTGGGTTTCGGCGACCGCACTGTTGGATCGTCGAACGGTCGAGGGGCTCTGGGAGGCATACGAACAGGTCGCACCATCCGCGACGACTATTAGTGCGGATACGGTTCACGGTGCGGCCGCGCTGTCGATCCGTGCACTCGAGGCGCTCCGCGATAGCGCTGCGGTCGCCGACGAGTGGGCCGACGTGGCCGACACCGCCTGCGAACTCCGGGAGGCACGTCCGAGTATGGCGGTGTTGGCCAACCGGATCAACCGGGTGATGAGCAGCGCCGAACGAACGACGCAAGCGGTTCACGACCGGGCGATCAGTGAGATTGCAACGGCACTGGATGCCGATGCCAGTGCGGCTGCGACGGCCGCCGAACGCCTCACCGGGCCGATTGCGACGCTGTCGTGGTCTGGAACCGTTAGAGACGCCCTAACAGCGCTTGCTGGGAGTGTGACGATTGCCGAGGCCCGCCCTGACTGTGAGGGAATCGAGTTGGCCGAATCGCTGTCAACTGCGGGCCTGGATGTGACAGTCACCACTGACGCTGCGCTGCCGGCATTGCTGTCCGACCAAGAGTTCGGGGCAGTACTCGTCGGAGCCGATACAGTCCTGCCGAACGGCGATGTCGTCAACAAGGTCGGTACACGCGCGCTCGCGCTTGCTGCCGACCGAGCGGACGTGCCGGTGTACGTTGCGGCGGCCCGTGATAAGCTCTCGGTTGATGATACGTTCCACCCCGAGGAAGGATCAGAGCAGGCAGTCTACGATGGGCTTGAAGCGATTACGGTCAGAAACCCGGTGTTCGATCTGACACCCGGTGACCTCATCGAGGGTGTAGTGACTGAAAATGGATTGCTCGACAGTCGGGGAATTTCGGTTGTGGCTGCCCAACACCGCTCGAACGCCGCCTGGGCCGATGACGACTGAGCCATTGGCGGCCACAGCCCGGAGTAAGCGGTAACTACGACCTCGAGATCACCGAAAGCAACGCTGAACAGCCGTCTGAGTCGTCCGAAGTCAAAAGACGGGGAAGAACGGAGAGATTTCGGAACGCTACTTCGAGTACTGCACTCCGGTACAGACGATGGGCTACGAGTGAAAGCCAGAGACGACAACACAACGCCACACTGACCAACAGTTCGTACAGTCGAAACCGCCCGGTAAGCTGAGATACAGAGATGACGAACATCACATGGGTGTTGTTGTCTGTCCGCCGAGAGTATGTTCGATTATGAGTAGTTGTAGTACGTGATTAACAAAGCACGGTCTCCGAAGACGGTATCGTATGTCGACAGATACCGATACCGAAGGAAACTCTGAAACGGATTCTCCAGATGACCCTCCGACCGAAGACGCCCCCTCCAGGGACTCTGCAGAAGACACGTCATCTACCCAACCGACTACCGAGTCTCTTTGTTCGGCTGAACTCCGGTGTGGCATCTCACTTTCTGCAGACCACGACGACACCGATGAGGTAACTGACACGAGTGACACAGCCGACACGGATGATACAGCCGAC
>LFCJ01000052.1_pt1 | contig 59265 bp, 46 predicted proteins | sample 643141 | NCBI WGS metagenome assembly LFCJ01 (sample SAMN03766243, study PRJNA286221) | soda lake metagenome | biome: soda lake; feature: Kulunda steppe; material: water; isolation source: sample B1-Br-g2 brine of Lake Bitter-1 | place: Russia: Kulunda steppe | collected 2010-07
AGGTGGCAAGGACGGATGATGCCGATTACGGACGTCTCCGAGGCTAACGTGCAAAGCTGAGTCAATCAAGATAGCTGGAACGGCAACGTGAACAGACCTCTAGTTTCCACCCTAAATGATTGATTGGGGCGTGCTTTGATTTTTCAATATCCGCTCTTGACAGAGTAAATGGCCCCTCGTTTGCGTCTCCCGGATTCCCACAGAGTGCTTCTCCGTTCTCAAAGATATGAACTACTGCGCGTGGGCTCTTTGGGAAGATAGATGTGCCACCGTGCGTCTTTTTTCGGTTCCCTTTGAATTTGGCGGTCATTTGATTACTAAGGTTTATTGGATTTTCCTCACGAACCAGAGTGATGGATCTATCACGAGACGACGAGTAGTCTTTTTACGCCTTTCACTCTCAGAGATCCACTCCGCAATAGGAGGACTAAATCGGTAATATGCGTCCACAAACATCTCTCCAAGTGTATTGGACAAAAGGATATTATCACGGAATTCTCGAAGTTCATTGATCTCCTTTGCGTGGGGTGTCCCAAACGCTGCAGTTGCAATAAAACAGCCCTCGTCAGTAGTCACTTTTGGATGATCTTTTTTATTTACATGCTCACCTTTCATCCACTCTTCTGGAGTTCCCGATTGAAAATGTAGAGGCCCATCATGTGCAGTCCATATCTGGATTCGCTCTTCTGAGTCCACTGTCCATTTTTTGGAGTTTTTTATTCGCCGCCATGTTGTATTACAATCCGAACATTTGAGTCTGGTTCCAGTATTAATACTTGTCGTTTTCCAAATTGAATTTTGAGAAGAACATACAGGACATTCTCTACCAAACAAATTTGATATTTCTACATCTTGGTTTGGGTTGGGAATGTCACCAAATGGGTGAGCAAGCGATTGAGATATCGAGTGTGAACTAGACTTAGGATCAAGTGACCCATTATCATTGGACTTCTCTTGATCAAGTACTGAGTTGAGTTCCACGCTGTGTTCCTGTATTTCATTTACTAACTCATTTCCATTCAGTGTTTCAATTTTCAAATCTTCAGCCAGTTCTCGACCTTCTTTCGTGAACTCACCGGACGTAACTACTACAACAGAGTTGGCTTCCGGCTCTTGTTGATATAATGTAGCATAGAATCGGACGTCTTCACTCCCCAATTTATTATTTATATTGTATCGTTTGACTTGAATAACTTCCTTGTATCCTGTTTTTTCAGCTTCTACATCAATTCCTTTGTCTCCGCTCTTCGATCTGACAGTCGTGTCGTACCCCTTTGCTTCCCAGACATCAGCAACTAATTGCTCAAAATTGTACGGGTCGATTGACTCAAGATCCTCTCTCGAAATATTTTGACTGGACAATTGATTACTTTGGTCCAAATTGCTCCCACCTTTTGTGGAACTGTTACTGTCCTCAATTAGCCTACGGAGAGCAGTCTTAGCGTTCTCTTTGGTCTCTTGATCTTCATCTTCAAGAAGTGACTCTAAAGATACAGTGGCAACGCGAACATCTTCTGGATATTCTTCGGCCACATGGGCAAGGGCTAATGAGGCTCGGCGTTTGCTCCAGATATCTCGCTTTGTTAATAGAGGTTCCAAGTCACTAACAACATCTCGTACATCCTCTGGATACTCCGCAGCGAGATTAGCAAATACAAGTGCAGCATGTCCCCGCACATTATCATCTGGACTATTCAGGAATGGTCGTAAGTCTTCGACTACGTCCCGAACATCTTCTGGGTACTCTGCTGCCATGGTACCGAGGGCTACCGCAGCATGAGCCCGGACTCGATCATCAGAATCAGCAAGAAGTGGTTTCAAATCATCGGTAGCGTTTCGGACATCCTGTGGATATTCTTCACCCACAGCACTCAATGAATATGCACCGTGATATCGCACTTCTGCAGACTCATCATCGAGCATGCTTACAAAATCTCCAATAAATCCCCGAGCTTCCTCTCTGTCGAATGTAGCTATCGTTGCAAGAACAGATGAGGCATCTTCGCGGACCGATACAGACGAACTTTTGAATAGTTTTTGTGTTTCAGCAATTGGAACTTCAGATGGTTCTTTAGGCGCTATCTCGCGGAGTTCTTTTGCGCGCTCTTTGTCTGCCCCTTCATTTTCTGTCATAGTTTATCCTGAATCTCAGCTACTAATTCTTGTCACCATACTGTTCTATCATATGTGGCCAGATTTCATTCAACATATCCTGGGGGCTGGGACCACTTTGCTGTAAATATGTGATAGCCCACTCTTTTCCGTCTTCTCTTTCTCCATATTCGCGTTCCATCTCGCCGTCATCACGGATGTTCATTTCTTGAAGCGGCTGGAAGTTACCGTCGCTATCGAACTTACCCGAGGCTGCATTTTCCGACATCTGAATCAATTCTTCTTGATGCAGTAGTTCCCCCTTGTAGTACAAGTCGTTAGCCTCAGAGAAATCACCGTCTTTGTACCCTATTTTCCAATCTACTCGCCGACCACCGCGTTCCACGGTCTTCGTAGCTAAAATACTGCCCTCTCCTTCATAATCGACATCTGTTTTTATTCTTGTATTGATGTGCCCATCTGCGCTAGCGGCCCCGGTCAGGCCACCTCTATTATCGTTGTCGTGATTTTCACGCATCGTACTAATTTCGAGACAACAAGGCTATATAACACCTTTTGCACTATAGCGCAAAAGAGATTATATGTGAACAGTCTGGATAGTTGGTTATGGAAGAAACATCCGCGGCTGAAAAAACAGTTGAAAATTTCCGCGAAAACGATATTGCAAACTTCGTTATGGAGGCAACGTACGGGTCGGTTTCAAAAGAGCCACGAACACTTGAAGGAAGTTTTCCGGGCTCAAAGACCCGTGCTTTAGGTCACGCACTAGAGGTCGTCGAAATAGCCTCGGAGAACGATCTTGACGCAGAGAGGGAATACATCGGAAAAATGAATGAGTATGATCTCCACCGAATAGACATCCATATTAAAAACCGTGAGTAATGTGCTGGTCTAAACGTGTCACACAAGATTATCTCTGACGAATGTGATTTTCATTGAACCGAAAGTACCAATTATGTAGAATGAAGATCACGAAGATGATAGAAAACGTTTCTGAGTTGGAGATTAGGAACGCAAAATAATGCCGTAATGAGATACGAGTGAAAGAACGAACTTCCGGATTTGACCCGCTTTCAATTACTAATTACCCAGAATGAATTGTTCTAGAAGGTTAAACACTGGGTGCAATATGAGAGGAGAATATGCGAAAGCCCGGCAGCGAAACGGCCATAGGCCGTGAACAGCCCGGAACGTGGAGGTGGGTGGGGCGGTGGGTAGTGGGCGATCGGGAACCAACAAAAAAGAGACCGCTTCCAGTTACTCCCACCACTGGCCACGCTCTGGGAAAATATTTTCCGACCATCGAGTTAGCGCGATCGAACACCGGCCATTGTACCAGTTCTTTGCTGCCGCCCTGAACCGCACTTGCTCACCTTTCTGTTGTGTTGAATAGCGATTGAATCAGGCGAAATAACGGGTTTAGAAGGATGAAGCCGAGGAATTCGCTTCTGTCCTATGGAAATCGATCTCCTCGACTTCGTTCAGAAGAGTAAGCGTCTGGCCAAACAAGCTTTGGGGAAGCATGCGGGCGAGCCCGCCAGCAGCGGGTTCGCCCGCTGGATCCATGTGGTGCTTCACTGTTTTCGGCTAGAAGAGGGCCACAGCTTCCGTGAGACCGAGAATCGGCTGAAGTACATGACCGAGATTCGTGAGGTCCTTGAGCTTAATCGAGAAGAGATTCCGGACTACAACACGATCTACAAATCGTTCGATCGACTCAAAATGTGGGTCTGGCGGGCGTTGCTGCGCCTTTCAGCGCAGCAATACCCGCAATCAGGTCACGTCGCTCTCGACAGCACGTTCTTCGATCGCGGGCATGCCTCAGCATACTACCAGACGCGGTCGAATCGATCGGTAGAAACGCTCAGAGTGACAACACTAACCGATACGGAATCACTCGCTGTTCTCGATGTACAGTGTCACGCTCACTGGAGACATGATACGGAAACTGGACCGCAGGTCGTCCGCCGGAACGCGGACGACCTACGGTATGTTCTCGCCGACAACGCGTTCCAAAACTGGCACACGGAATACGAGTACTATACGCTTGATGTTGAGCCGGTGATCTACTATCGCGGATCTTCAGCTAACGCCATCAGCAACAACGCGCTCATTCAGACGCACGACTATGCCCAATGATGGATGGCTGAGACATCCTATTCGTCGGTCAAGCGCTCGCTCGGCGATGCCGTGCGAGCGCGGTTCTGGTATCGGGAGTTTCGTGAGATTGTCCTCGTGTTCGCTATTCATAACATCGAACAGCTTTGTGAGCCACTACGATCGCCACGCCATCCCCCTATTCAACACAGCAGTTTCAGACTGTCTCAATGCGAATTGACCGATTTCACTCCTTCTGGCGGGGCAGTCCAGCCAGCGCACGCCGCTGGCTCAGCCGCTTCAGACACCACTACAACCACGATCGACCGAATCAAGCACTGAATGGCCGAACACCAGCAGAGGTGGTTCTCAACTAGACAGTGCCCACACGGCGATTGGTCTATGTGCCAGTAGACTCTCGACACGAGATCGGAATCGATGACAGAGCGACAAAGGCCGGTCTACGGGGCGTGTATCCCTGGGTTCCATTATACGTCTCTTGTGGCGGAACGCAAATTCGCATGTCAGATCCGAAGACAGTCGTCGACGAGCACAGTGCGCTAGCTGAATTCTGGGAGAAAGTAGACTTACTCGTGTACCTCGCTGTGATCGTCGTCGTGACGCCATCGATCGCGCAGATGATCGCCGACGCATGGGAGTCTGGCGGTGTCGTCCGAACGTCGGTGTTCGCCGTCCAGCAAGTGGCGGGCGTGTCCTATCAGGAGTTCATCCTGTTCGGGTTGGCCGCGTACGTCGCGCTCGTCGGCTTGCTGTTGCTCGACGAGATGAAACGCATACAGGGCGTCTTACTGATCCTTTGCTCGGCGATTGGCTTCGTCGCTCTACGATCTCAAGGAGTGCTGTACCCGCTGTACGTACTCGAGAACGCCCACGCGCTGGTGGCGGGGTTCACTGCGGCGTTCGTCCTGGGTGGCGGTCTCGCGATCAAGCGGTCGGAGCCGCCCTACGAGTTCCGTCGAGTGACGATTGCGCTGTTCTGGATCGTGACGGTGCTCCTCACGGTTAGTTTCGTCGAGCGTCACTTGGTCTACGAAAATCCGTTCCAGTTGACCGCCGATGGCGGCGTCCAGACGACAACCGCGTCGGCACAGGTCACGCTGGCTGGGACGGGCCTGTTCACGGATTTCGTCCTCACTTCGGCATTCGTTGCCGGGGCGTACATGTTCACGAGCTACGAAGGGCGAACGAACGTCTTTTCGATCGGTGGACAGCGTTTCGGGAAGACGTCACTGAAAGCATCGCTGACGAAGTCCGCAGCCGACGGCGACGAAGACACGCCGTTGAACCCGACGGGTCCGCTCTCGGAGCTTGTGACATCCCTGTATCGTGGGGCTGACAGAGGTGAAGACGAGTACATCGGCCCGACCGAAAAGGGAGAGTACCACCGGCTCGGGTTCCAGACGCGATCCGGCAGCCTGTTCAAAGAGTACGTCGAGATCGATACGATCGACTACGCTGGCGAGTACCTTGATGACGATCTCGCCGAGCAGGTCGGCGACATTGTTCCCCGATCCCGACTCTCGACGAACTGGCTCATCTATGCCTACGAGTCGCTGCGCGGCTTGCCCGCCCTTCCCGAGCGGGCGGAGGGACTCGACTCGGAACAGATCCAGCGGACGCTGGCCAAACAGATCGTTCACGCCGACACGCTGGTCTTTCTCGTCGACTCGGGAAGTCTGGTTCCCCAGGTTCCGTACGGCAAGGACGACTACGCCGTCCAGAAGGACCTCACCGAGTATCTCGACACCTACGTCCAGATCCTTCGCCACGTCGACGAGAGCGTACTCGCGGACAAAGACGTCGTTATCGTCGCCTCCAAGGCCGACTACCTCTACCAGCTGTATCGTACCAGCAACACCACCCTCACGTTTTTCAACTGGGTGAACTTCCACCTCCTCGAGACCGAAGAGGGACGTGAGAAGCTCCGGCCGCTGCTCAATCAGACGCGAGTCGACCGGATCTACCCCGTCTACTACGAACTCGATCACGAAGCGTCCATGGAAGCTGGTGAGCCCGTTCCGAAACGGCCAATCACCGTCCACGGGAACGACGAACTGCTCACGCGGATTACGGAGGGGCGGTAACGATGGGACGGACTCGTTTGTTCCGCAACGACGGTCTCGAGATGGTCGCCGAGGAGCCGGCCGAACTGGAGTACATTGACCCCGGAATTGTACTCTTATACGCCGATACCGACCGTCGCGTCGTCTGCAGCTACCTTGAGGGGCGACTCGGCCAGCCGATTCAGGCGACAGTCGAGCGAACGTACGACAGTGCGATCGACCTCTCAGGGCTCAAGGACTCGGTTCATGGGCTTGACGTTCAGGAATTGCGGCTCAGTTCCGCACCCGAGGACGACCCCTCGAGTCCCCGGTGGGCGCTCGACGGTCTCGAGCACGAACCGTTGTCCGTCGGCGAGTTACAGCGTGAGATTATTCGTCGACTGCTCGGCGATGTAGACGAGGGGTGTCTCGACAATAACGGAGATCGGCACCCCGTCGACGGAGGAGGTCTGCTGCCTGGTAACGGGATGAATCAGCTCTCCGACACTACAGACAAGCGGCTAAACGATGGCAGCGCCGACAGTGTGAGGCCGTCGAATGACCCGAAAGGAACCGTTCGATGGCCGGAAGACGGGTCGCGAATCGGCTGGATTGAGCCTGGGATGCACACGCCGATGGACCTGCTGGCACCGTCGGGAGTTCGGTCGACGTTCGCCATCGACCGATCGGATGACCGACGAGGCGATCAGTCCGATCACTCATCCGCCGGCGGTCGAAACAGGATCACGCTGGATTTCGCCGTTCGGAACGTCTATGACGGTGCTCGGTTCTTCACGTATCTGGTGGAAACGTTCTCGGAGGAACGATTCACGGTTGCCGTCTCGAAAGCCGGCCGGATCGACGTGCTCCGGCAAACGGACGTTGTCATTCACGTCGATGCCGACCGGCTCGCCGACAACGAACGGGTCGTCCCGATCGAGGGAACGGACGACATCTTCGAGACCGAAACGGCGCGTTTTCGGCAGAAACGTGTCGTCGAACAGATCGCCGAGCCGCTAGCGGATCTCCGAAGCGCGTACGCAGACGTGAGCGACGCGTTCGGTCGGCCGGACGGATCAGCTAGCCCTGCGCCAGAGACGTCTGCTGAGCCCGTCGGGGTACTCCAGCGTGTACTCGATGACTGGCTCCAAGCGGAGACGCCTCTGCAGGTCGTCGATGCCGGTCGTGAACGATATCGAAGACGTTTGCGTCTCGTTGTCGGGCTGGCAGTCGGCCTGGCACTCGGCGTCGTCGGCTCCGACGCGCTGTCTGCTCACACCGCGGCACTTGTCGACTGGCTACGCACTGACGTTCCGGCACAGGTCGAGCAGTATCGATCGGTGCTGGCTCCCGTCATAGCGCAGTCCTCGCTGACGAGCGTCGTTATGGGTACGATTGCGACACTGTGTTTCGTCTGTGTGGTGGTCGTTCGACGCCGTCACGGCGCTTCGGTGCGGACGAGGTCCGACGGTCGAGACGTTCGTTCCGACCTCGTCAGCGCCGCGCTGAACATAGCCGCTGCCATCTCGCTGTTGGTTCTGGTGGGATCGATGCTCTGGTACGCCGCAGGAGGCTAATCCACTTCGAGACGACCGGTGGGCCGATACCGGCTACATCGCATGTAGAGCCGGTGGAGGTTTACTACGGATACTGGACGAACTGTCCGATATCGATGCACAGCTACGGTCTGTACGTTGACGTCCCGCTGAACTACGAATCGCTGTTTCGGAGCGTCGGTGGGCGATGAGTCGCGACGCGACATCCCAGTCCACCGACGATCCGCACCGAGTAGGGGTGCCGACCAACGAGACGTTCGGCGAGTTCGCGGTCCTCGATGACGTCGACCATCCACGAGTTCCGTCGGTCGAACGAGACGAGTACTACCACAGGCGCGTTGCCGCCGACAAAACCGACGTCGCGGTGGTGACGCGGGCGCTTGAATTGGAGATGAACGTGTTGCTCAAAGGGCCGCCGGGGGTCGGCAAGAGCTTCCTCGTCCAGTATCTGTGCGCACAGACGAATCGTCCGCTGTACCGGATTACGCTCTCTGAGACCACGTTTCGGGAGGACCTGCTGGGAACGCTCCAGCTCGTCAGCTCCGACTCGGGAGAGACCGTCACCCGATGGCTAGACGGACCGCTCACGCGAGCCGCACGCGAGGGCGCTGTCCTGTTGCTCGATGAGATCAACGCGGCCGACGCGAACACCGTCGCAGCGTTGAACGCGGTCGTAGAGGCACCGGCAACGCGATCGCTATCGATTCCCCAGACCGGCGAGCAACTCGAGCCTCACGATCAGTTCCGAATCGTGGCGACCGCGAACCCAGGATATCAGGGCACCTACGAACTCAACGACGCGTTCGAGGACCGATTCAGGCACGTGAAATTGTCGTATCTCCCGCCCGACGTCGAGGTCGAGCTGGTGTTCTCACGAACCGAGTTAGACCGCGGGAAAGAACCCGAGATCGAGCGGCTGGTCGCACTGGCCGGTCGTCTTCGAGAGGCGTATCTCGACGGGGAACTCTCGACACCCGTCACGACGCGTGAACTCGTCCGGATCGCGCGCTTTCTTGAGGACGATTTCATGAGTCTCCGGGATGCAGCCAGGAGCGAACTGGTTGCGCGCGTCGACGAGTTCGACGAGTCGCTCGTCCGAACGTTCATCGAGAAGCGCCTTTGAGAAGCGATGCGACTGAACCCAGAGACGCCGACAACCGACCTGGCCGCCCTCGCGACGGCCGAGCGAGACAGCGACCGTCGCCGCCGGGAACTCGAGCGACTCGCGCGTCTGTGCTCACCGCGGACGACGGATGTGAGCGTTACGCTCGTCCGAAGTGGGGCCCGGTGCCGGCCCGGTGACGGCATCGACGAGTACGAGATCGAACTGCCCACCGAACGAATCCGACAGATCCACACATCCCTGACAGACCACGAGTGGGATCGACTGGTTCAGGAAACGCTACTTTTTCACGAACTCGGTCACGTCCAGTATTCGGATTTCGACCAGTTTGGAACACGTCTCGAGAAGATCGGTGGTCGCTGGCAGCCGCTGTTCAGAGCCGTGTACAACGTCGCGGAGGATGCCGCGGTCGAGACGCAGATCGCGAGGGAGTTCTCTGTCGAACTCGACTTCGAGATGCTGAACGCGACGCTGGCGTCGCTCGCCGACGAGCGCCACCGGCGATTCGTCGAACTGTTTGAGTCGACTGACCGGTGTGACGGCGGTGACCGTAGTGACGGCGACGAGCAGGTGCGAACGTACACTGTCTTCGAGGCACTCGAGATCGGTATCCTCGATCTGGGCGTCTGGGACAGCGGCCGCTACGCGGTCATCCTCGATCCGGACGACGAGACCCGCGCCGTCTGGAACGGCCACCGTGAGGCACTCGTTGGGCTCGCCCCGGCGCTCGAGGAGTATGCGATGGCCATGCGTTCCGAACCCGACGGTGCCGAACGGGTCACGTTGGCAGCCGAGTTCTTCGATCGCGCCCGGGACGCGCTCGCCAATCTTCCACCGTTGCAGCGGATCCGTCTACAGACGATGCCGGTCAGGCCACAAGACGCGCGGGCGGCAGCCGGCTGGACTGCAGCGCCGGCGGATCGACTCGTTGAGGACGGCGAGGGCGGCGGCCGGGCGAAGCGAGCAGCGAGCAGGGGGGAGCCAAAAGGGGCTGAGAGCAGCGAGGAGAACGGACACGTGGTGTCCGGTGGCCGCGGCTTGTTAACGGGCACGGACGCCACACGGCTCGAGGAGATCTCGGGGCGACCAGGGACAGGACTCGAAGCGGGCAACTCGAGCGACGCGGGGTGGGGCAAACGCCGGAGTCGGGCTCGGAGTAGCGGAAGCGGACGGTCACAGAACGGGCGCTCCCCGCTGGCAGCCGAAGCCGAGCGGCTTCGAGCGGTGCTCCGGGATGACGATGTCGACGTGGCCGAGGCCGTAATTCCGAAGCCCGTCCCGGGCGGCGGCGATCGGGACCGCTGGGAGCGCGCGAACGATCGCGCCCGGGGTCTCGTCGCCGACCTGCAAACCGAACTGCGACGCGAGCGGCGGCCCCGAGACGTTACCGGCTATCGAAGCGGCCGCGTGGACTCCCGCCGACTCGTCGGTGCCTATCGCGGACGGGAAACGATCTTTACCAGACGCGTCGCCGGCAGTCGGAAGGACTACAATTGCCTCATCCTGCTCGACCGCTCGAGTTCGATGGATGGCGAGGTAATTCGAACGGCGGAGGACGCGACAGCGCAACTGGCCGGCGCCCTCTCGAAGGTTGGTGTCGACGTCTCCGTCCTCTCGATTTGGCGGGACCGGGCGTGTCTCGAGGTGCCGTTCGGCGCCGGTCCCGCCGGGTTCGTTGACCGACTCATGACCGGCCGATCCGAGGGGAGCACGCCGCTGGCCGACGGTCTAGCGGTCGCCCGCCATCGGCTCGTCGGCGGTCGCGGCTCGGCGCCATTCGTGATCGTCGTCACCGACGGCTGGCCGAACGACGAATCGGCCTACCGGCACGAACTGGATCGGTGTTCCGTTCCCGTCTTCGGTGTCTACGTTTCGGCTGATCGAGAGCTACACGCGGACCTGTTCGACCGCGTCGTCTACGCCGAACCGGATGGACTCGAGCGCACTCTGCGTCGACTCGTCAGGGGTGCGTTCGCGAGCGGAGGTGGCCGCTCGTGACCCGCTCGCTCGCCTGGATTGCCAGCGTGGCGGACGACCTCGAGTCTGGGAGGATTGCGCCCGCGACGGCCGTCGAGGAACTGCTCGAGCACATTGACTCCCCCATCGCGGTGGTTCGCGAGCGGACGCTGTCGACGCTCGCGGGTGCGGTCGAGCACGACCCCGATATCGCTGAGCAGGTGATCGAAGCGGTCGCGGATCGGCTCGTCGCGGGACGGTCACTCTCGACCGCTGAACTGGGCTCGCTCGCTCGGATCGTCGCCGTTCGCCCCGCCGCCGGGGTGGCGCTCGTCCCGCCGCTCACTCGACGGGTCGCGTCGGGCGACCGTCTGAAACCGGGAGACAGTGTGGACGATCTCGTCGCCGCGCGAATCGACGGCGATGCGCCGACGGCTGAGCGAGCGCAGTGTGCAGCGCTCCTCGGCGAAATTGGCTCGAGCACTCCCGGAGCGGTCAAACGTGCGATTCCAACGCTCGTCGCCATCGCGGGTGCCGCGAGCGAGCACTGGACCGAAACCGGAGACGACGAGGTCGCACTCGAGGCACAGTGGGCGCTGGTTCGAATCGCGGTCGAAGAGCCCGCAGTCATCCGTCCGTTCATCGCTGGTCGCGTCTGGGCGCTCGAGGCCGACGATCCGCGCTCCATCACCGATGCGCTCGAGGATCTCGGGCGTCTGGGGGCGTTGCTTCCCGATCACCTCGTCCGTCTCAAGCGAATCGAGTCGCTGCTCGAGCATCGGTCACCGCAGGTCCGGGCAGCGGCGCTCCGGGCGCTCAGTCGGATCTGCGCCGGGGACCACCATGGGTCCGCGTTCGTCGGCCGGGCCCGCCCGGAATGGATTCCGGCTCTGATCGATCCCGTAACGCGTCGCGCCCGCGATGCCGACGCCGACGTACGATTGGAATCGCTCCGTACGCTAGCTGCGTTCGTCGAGTACGCCCCCGACGACGTAGCCGCGCGGCTCGACCGTCTCGCAGAGTGTCGTCAAGCCGAGGACTGGCACGTCCGAGCCAACGTCGCGGCCGTCTGCGCCGCTCTGATCGACAACGGACTCTCCGATGCGCGGCTCGAACGGTGGCTGGTCAACCTGCTCGAGGACGAAGACGAGACTGTCTGGCACAACGCCGCTACCGGAGTCAGACGGCTGTTCACCGAAGGAGGTCCGACTTGCGACGACCGTGACCTCGCCGATATTGCCGAACGCCTCCTAAATCACGCCATCCGTTCGACGGACCCAAAGGTGCGCCGAAAGGACGTAGCAGCCGCAGCCGACGCGTTGTCGTGGACCGAGGTTGAAGACACGCTCGAGGAGTTACTGGCGGCCGACGACCCCGAGGATCGCCGTCGCGGACTCGACATCGCAGCGGCACTACTCGAGTGTGAATCGGTCAAGCCGGCGCAGTTCTCCGCCTCGCTCGAGCGGATGCTCGGCGACGAGGACGGCGACGTCCGGCGGCGAGCGATCGAGGCGCTGGGACAGGTCTGTGCAGACGAACGCATCGATCCATCTCGCCGGGCGAGACTCGCCAGACTGCTTGCACACCACGCCGGCGACGAGAGCGAAGACAGACAGGCAGCCGTCGAGGCTCTGGCGACGACGGGCGAGCAGGAACCCGAGGCCGTCAGTTCAGCGATCGCGTTCCTCTGTGCCGTCGACGAAAACGAGGCCGTAGCCGACGACTCGTCCGGGGAGATGTCGGACCTCGTCGCAGAGGCACTCGCTGCCGGGAGCGGCGGCGGATTCGATGACGGACTGCCAGCAGTCATCGAGCGCTGTCCGGGGACGCTCTCCGGACTCGCGACCGCGCTCGCGTACCGGACCCTCGCGTACGAGGCCTCGACGACGGCACGAGCCCTGTTCGCCGCGGTCGCCGAGGAAGGGACACTCGACGATCAAACGATCGTCGAACTCGAGTCAACGCTTTCGAACTCCGAGTTGCTGGACGAGACACGGGCGTGGATTTCCGGGACGCTTGCGCTCGCCGATACGCTCGAGTCGACGACCGAATCCGCAGTCGACTGTCTCCGATCGCTACTCGTCCGAACCGAAGAGGGTGACGACACCGCGCGGTCGGTCGTGATGGAACTCGCTCGCGAGCGGTCGGCTATCGCCGCACGGTTCGGCCCGTCGCTCGCTCGAATCCCAGATCTCACACTCGAGTCTGCCTTCCGACTGGCGGCGGCTGACCCGCGGTTCGCACTCTGGTTGATCGAATCGATCGATGACGCCTGGCACCGGGGCGATGGACGATCCGCGGAGGCCGTGGCTGCAATTGGTGACGCTCAGGGGGCCTGTGGGTCGACGCTCGCGCGGACGCTGTTCAAGTCGTCGATCAAGCGAAGCGACAGCGCGACGATCGCGCTTGCCCGGGCAGTCTCGGATCCGTCGTCCGCGTGGCACGCGCATCCGATCGCTCGAGTCAGGCGGCTCGTCGACACCGACAGCTCGACCGATGGTGATGGACCGAGCCCGGAGACGGCCGCGACGGCCGAGCAACCCACGGTGGACTCACTGGTCGCGGTCGGGCTGGCAGCCCGTGCAGAGCGATTCGGAGACGCGCGATCTACCGGCAAAAACCAAACCCCACTGTCGGTTCTGCCGCGCAAGCAGTGGACTGCTGTGATCGATCGTGGACTCGAGGGCGAGACGACGACTCGGATCGCGGCGCTGCTCACGCTGGGTGAGGTCGTTCGCGTCGTCGACGACTCTCCGCCAATGTGGGAAGAAACGCTCTCGGGGGCGATGCGAAGCGACGCCGTCGCCGTTCGCGTTGCTGCGTGCCGAGCGATCAGCGTCGGCTGTGGCGCCAGTGCCTTCGAGCCGTCGACGTTCGTCGAACCGCTTCGCGAGCAGCTCTCGCGGACGGCAGACGATCGGATCGCCGCCCTCTCAGCGCTCGCCGATATAACCGTCATCGAACCGGCCGTCTCGAGTGCGTACGTCGCCGATGTTACCGACGCACTCTGTGCACCCGATGCCGACGACGCCGTCCGCCGACGAGCGGCTCGGCTCCTGGGACAGCTCGCCGTCTCCGATGAAATTGATCCAGAGACTAGCGCCACCGTTACCGTCGATCATCTCGAGAAGCCGGCACTCGGCCGATCACTTGCACTCGCGATGGACGCTGTCGACCCTGCGTCTCTGTCTCTCGACGACGGCGAGTATGCATCTGCCGCTGAGCGCCTCACCGAACTCGTGCTCGAGGACGCTCCCGAGCCGGCGATCCAAGCGGGCGGTCGGCTGCTCCACTCATTCGTAACTGCCGTCGAGAGTGACCCCTTGCGCGTCGAAATCGTGCCGGCGATCCGTGACGTCGTGTCGGATGTAGATGACGACCCCACGTCGTTCGCCGACCTCGAGGACGACCGCCCAGCGGGGCACGATCCGTCGACCGACCTCGGGCGGTACTGGCTCTGTCAAGTGGCGGCGGTGGTTCTCCGTCGCACTCCTGTCGCCGCTGGTCCGCTGGCTCGATCGATTTCGGCCACGCTCGCCGACGGGTGCGACTCCCTCTCAACGGTCGCGTCCCGAGCCGAGACGCCGCGAGTCGACCGGACAGCCCTCAAGAGATCGGCAGCCACAGCCGCGGCACAGGGTGGACTCGAGTCGTACGTCCGCGTTCTCGAGAAGACGCCGCCATCGTCCTGGCCGTCGCCCGAGATCACCGCGACGTTTCTGCTCAACGCGCCATCCGAACTGCGAGACGACGCGCTCGAGACGCTTCGTTCGAACGCAAACGCCACCGACGCGAACGGGCCCGATATCGACGGCGTCATCCGGTCGCTGGCTGACGCTCCGTCCGACGAACCGACGACACGGATCGCCCGGATGGAATCAATCGGGGCGCTCCTCCCGGCAGTGAACGATCCCGAAACGGCTCGAGTGGCCGTCGCCGTGATCGATCGCTCGCTCTCGAACGACGACGAGCCCGATTCCGCGTCGACGATCGACGATGAGGCCGTCACCGGGGAGCGAATCGAGGCCGTCAGCGCGCTCGAGGCCGGCGGTACCAGCCGAACGATCGAGCCAGACGAGGCCATTGCACACCTACTCAGCCCGCTCACGGACGAAGACGAACGGGTACGAGTCGCGGCGGCCGAGGCGATCCGGTCGCTGGCCGACGAAAGCTACCTCGGTCCGCAATGGATCGTCACCCTCGCGGTCAGCCGTCTGCGATCCGATGAACGGTCCGTCCGCGACGGCGGCTTGCAGCTCCTCGAGCGAGTCGCTGTCCGGTACTCGTCGGTTCGTACGGACGCACTCCGGGCCATACAGACCGCCGACGGGATCGACGGTGCGGCGTTCGTCCGCCAGAGTGACCTGCTCGAGACGCTTGCGGACGACGTCAACGAATTCGACGGTAGGATCGATGAACTCGAGGGCAAGATGAACAGCGACGACGAATCCGCTACCGACGAAAACGAGTCCATCTGAAGTCGCAACTCACGTCACGTGTTGGATCGATCGCGTGGCGTATCGCGTCGACTCGCTCCGCGAGGGTTTCGTCGCCAAGCTCGTTCGGCTCGAGGACGATATCGACCCCGTGATCGAGTGCACACTCGAGGACGGCGCCGAACAATGGCCGCTCCGCGTGACCGTCAGGATCCGGCACGCAGTCGGTCACCGGATCGTTGAGGTGGAGTTCGGCCGTCGCAGGACCCGCCAGACACAGCGTTCGCAATGCGGGAGCGTACGGCGCGGTTTCGAGAACGGACGTGTCCACATCATCAGGAAGAACCGTCTCCATTGCGTCGGCTCGTCGTTGGAGCGTCGCCTCGAACTCGCTCGGAAGATCGAATCCCGATCCCTCGAGCGAGGTGGCGACGTCCTCGAGCGCCGCTGGATCAAGCGGGTCGAGCGGCCCGACGGCCGTTCGGCCGTCTCGAGCCGGCAGATGTGCCGTGTCGATCGTTAGCGACAGGCCCCGGAGTCGGTCGTACTGCTCGCCGGCGTAGCCGAAGAACGCGATCGCCGCTGGCTCGTACCATCCCGAGTCGACCGCCGCGTTCTCGACCGCGAACTCGCGATCGGTGAGGTCGGTGACGGTTGCGATCAGCTCGAGCAGCTCGACGTACTCGAATCGCTTTGGCGGGTGAGCCACCAGCCGCGCGTCGGGGACCGCCTCGAGTTGCTCGTGGACGAAGGAGACGATTCGCCCGCGATTGCGCTCGGTAAGCGCCATCTCGACATCGCTTCCGCGCCCGAGGCCGGGCGGCAGGTGGACGCTCGCGATCCGCCCGGGATCGACGCCGACAGTCTCGAGGTAGTCCGCGAGCGATCGGTCGCCTCGCAGGAGAGAGTCATGTTCCCAGTCGAACTTCAGTTCGATGGGGACGTCCCAGTCCCGAACGGCCGCCAGTTCGTCGGGCGCTCGCGAGACAACGACGGGTGCTCGGTCCTGGCGTCCACCTCGATCGCTTCCGTCGCTCACGCTACCACCTCTGTGACCGTCACGCCGAGTTCCCGCTCGAGGAACGCGACGAGGGTCGCCTCGACCGCGTCGATATCGTCGGTCTCGAGAGTAGCGGCGCCCGCATCGTCGTGTCCGCCGCCGTCGCCGCCCAGCGTCTCCGTCACCGCTGGCAAGAGATCGGCACCGACCGAGAGGCGAGTGGCGATGCGGTCGGACGCCCTCGCGACGACGCGAATCCGATCCCCCTGACGAGAGCGGACGACGGCGAGGTCGATTCCCGTACTGCACAGTGCGTCGGCAGCTGCACCTTCGTGCCCGCCGACGGTCGTCACGGCAACGACGATGTCGCCGGCTCGGTAGCCGTCAGCCCGGAGCATCGCGAGCGCCCGTGCAGTCCGCTCGCCGGCAGCGGGAGACGGCTCGAGGAGGGAAGAAAGATCGGCTGCCATCGGTCCAAGGCCGGCGATCAATTGGCCGAACGTCTCGATAGTTCGTCCCGTCGCGTTCGCGAGCCGGTCCGTATCGTCGAACACGCCGACAGTAAGTGCCAGTGCGACCTCGGGAGTCAGTTCCCACGGCCCGACGCGGACGATTTCGGCGACCAACTCGGCAGTTGCTCCGGCGTCGGTATCGATCAGCGACCCACGAGTGCGATCCGATAGGTCCCCCGGTTCGTGGTGATCGATCAGGATCGGTGCCGGCGGGTCCGCGGGCGCGATCCGCTCGCTCGAGGATGCGTCGAGTACGACGACGGCGTCTATGTCTGCATCGACAGCGGTCGGATCGGCAATAGGGTCGGCGAGCCCGGCGGCGGCCGCACACTCGAGAAGCGGGCAAGCTGGGGCTGCGACGCCGTCCGGCGTACAGACCCGTCCTCGTCCCATCGCGGTCGCGAGGCCGACGGCTGCACCCAGCGAATCGCGGTCGGCGTGGCGGTGCGTAACGAAGAGCGGCCGATCAGCGTCTCGGAGCGCCTCGATGGTCGAGTCGACGGCGTCGTGGTTAATCATGACTTGATCGAAGACAGCACGGAGAACGGAAACAATTCCTATCGCTCTACGTCGGCTGTAGCCGTAGCGTTCGTCCATCTATCGTCGATCATTCGCGCAGATACACAGTCACGTTCGCATTCGGGAAAAGTATTTGATAGGTACGCCCGCTCTTTCAGTACGTGACCGGAGACGCCTCGAGTACCACACTGTCGGCAAGACTCGCGGCTCGCCTCCGACGCATCGCGAATCCACGGGCGACGGTCGCCTATCGACGCACCAGAGTCGGGAGCGAAGCCACCGGTCATGAAATCGACGCGCTCGACCGGCCGCGTCTTGAGGAGGAAGCAGAGCGACTCGGCTATGAATCGGCCGACGAGGGAGAGTGGGAGCCGATCGGCTCCGGAAATTGGCAGTCGAGTGACGCCGAGACGTGGGTTCGAAACAGATGGCTGTTCGGCGCGGTCGTCAGGTGGGAACGAACGGTCGAGGAGGAAACGCGTCTGGACGGCTCGACCGACCGACAGTGGGTGCTCTCGGAAACGCTCGAGTTGCCGGTCGCGTGGCTCTGGGCGCTGGTCACCGCCAGCGTGCTGGCGCTGTGCTGGATTTACCTGCCGGTCGGCCGTCTCGTCTGGGTTGGTATCGTCGGAACGTACTGTCTGTTTTCGGCTGCGTTCGCGATTCATCCGAGTCCACTCGACAGCTACCTCGATCGGTTGCAGGATCCGGATACGGCTGATAAAACCGCGCTCTCACCGCAGGACTACAAGACCTCCTGTGTCGGACCGTCGCTCACTGCTCTCCTCGTGGGAGTTCTCTCCTGTGGTCCGCTGTTCGTCGCCGGCTTTCCGCTTCTGATCGGTGAAATCCAAGCCGCCACTACGGTCGATTTCGCGGACGTCAGCAACTGGATCGATGTCCTGCTCGTCGGCGGGCTCTGGATGGCTGCGTTCTGTCTCATCGCACTCGGCGTGGGATTGCTGATCTACCTGTACGAGGACGACGCCGTCCGCATTCGGGTCTTTCCGTTCGATCTCCTGGCACGTTCGGCGCTCCCGACGCCCGAACTCAGCGGCGGCTACCTCACGCTTGTGCTCGTCGCGCTCGCGCCGGTGTTTGCGCTCACCCACTCGTCGTTCCTGCTACCCGTCGTCAACCGGCTTACGACGACCGAGATGGTGGTGTACTTTCTCACACCTCCCGCGCTACTGATGGGATCACTGCTGTGGTTTCTCTACTGGTGGGTCATTCGAAATCGGCAGTACGTCTATGAGCGAACGATCGAACGACTGCACCGACACGCTACTGTTCCGAAAAAGATCGGCACGATGGCGGTCCTCGCCGCGGCGTCGTACACGCTCTGTTTTACCGTCATCGCATTCGTGCGGAAGTTTCAGGCCTACCTGGTCTGGCCGATTCTCAACCGCAATTCCCTGCCGGTTCTCGACACGCCCGTTCTGGTTGGCGTCCTCGTTGTCGCGCTGTTGCCAGCGCTGTACTTCTGTCTCGGATTAACGTATCAGCTGGTCGGATTCCTGAAACTCCTCTGGAAGACGTACGTCGTCGCGACACCAATCGATCGAACTCCTCGAGTTGACGCCTCGCTTCGAATCCTCGAAACCGACGCCATCGAAGCGTACGCGCTCGGGTTCGGTCCTCTGCGAACGGTCGTCGTCTCACGCGGCGCCGAGGCGGCGCTCGAGGACGAGCAGTTCGACGCGATCGTGGCCCACGAGGAGGCCCACCTCGATCCAGCCGCCAACGAGTACTGGTTGTCCGACGGCGCCGTCGGCATGCTTGCACCGATCCTCGGGACGGTGACGCTGACCGGCAAGAACGTCGTCTACGCACTGCTCGATTTCCGCGACCGCGAGCAGGCGGCGGATCGCTACGCAGCGGCTCAGACCAGCCCCGAGGCGCTGGCCCTAGGACTCGAGCGACTGGACGAGGTGACCGACGCTCGGGCGGCGCCCGCTGCCGCGTCGTTCGTTCCGTCGGCTAGCCCTGCCGCGCTCGCTCCAGCGGCACGTCCCGACTCGCTTTCCGGGGTGCTCGAGCGGTACTTCGGGCTCGTCTTCGGGTCGTTCGCGTTGGTCCGCGCACACCCCAGCGTCTCGGAGCGGATTGCGGCGCTCGACGAAGACGCTGCGGTCGCGCGAGACGTCGCAAATCTGTAGTCGCTGTACCCATCGCTTCACTTGTAGTGCTCCCACCGGCGGGCTCGGTCGTACAGCTCCGACCCACGTTCTGTCGCCGCTGTCCCCTCCTGTCCCCCGTGTGCGGCGACAACCATTCGATACGTGAGCGCCGACCCCGCCTCGAGAATCGATTCGTTGACCATGAAATCAATTGCATCCTCCCGGAGGACGGCGAACTTCGGCCCCGTATCGCCCTCGAGATAGCCACACGTGACACCGACCGCTTCGTCGAACACTGTTACGCGGCGGATGCCGGGCAGACTTCGCCAGAGCGGCTGCTCGTCGAACGTCCCCGGTCCGTGCCCGTCAGTCGCAAACTGGTACGCCGGGTTCGACGGCTCTCGGCCGGCCAGCCCGAACGCTCTGAGCAACAGGATGCCGTCGTGTGTGTCACCGTCGCTGTGATTGAGGACGATCGACTCGTCGTCCCGGTTCTCGAGGCGGATCGCACAGAGTGCGAACGGCTCTCCTGCGGGCAGCGAGACGGTCCAGTCAATCCCGAGGCGCGTTCCGCCGAGCGTGTACTCCCGGCGAACCCGGTACTGGCCGACGCATCCGTCGTCGCGGGTCACCGTGACGTCGCGGAGCCGTTCGTACTCGAGTTGCGCCGAATCGAGCGTCGACGCCGGTGTCACGGGATTCGTCTCTACCGGCCCTGCCAGGTTCGCGCCGTTTCGAAAGCCGAACGCGTGAACGCCGGCCGCGGTCTCGTTGGCGTCCGGATCGAACGTGGCGAACACCGAGCCATTCGAGAGCTGGATCCGGTCCGATGGCGTCCCATCTACGACCGTCGTGCGGTCGTCGCCGTCAGGGGAAAGCCGCTCGCGGCGACGAACGAGGTCGAGACAGCCGGCGGATCCGACGACGCCTGCGACGGCACCGACACTCGACATGACTGTGCGCCGTCGAACCAGTTGACTCATCGTTGTTCTGTAGAGAATCGCCGGAGATAATCGTTTATCCCGACAGTCAGATAAAGCTGATAGTCTGGTTGACTGAGTAACGCAACGTTCAGCCCTCGAGTACTCTCATGAGTTCGTTCTATTGAAAAGATTATTCAGTCGATCGGTCGTGGCTATCGATACGATGACCCGCCCGGCACAGCAACACAGGGAGTTCTATCAGACCCTCGTCGACATCATCCGTTCGCGGACGAGCTGGACGCTCGAGTCGGACCGCACTCGAGTCGATGAACAGGTCCAGCGGGCGACCGATTCCGAGTTACACGCGGGAGAGTTGTTCTTTCGTGATCCCGACACTGATGCGGTGGTGACGCTCAGGTTCCCCGACTACGGACGTGGTGCGAGCGCGTCGTTTCTCCTCGATCTTCCACTGGATCTGACCCTCGACGGTGCCGACGGGCCGTTCACGGGCGCGCTGGCCGACGCCCGCCAATCAATCGTTGACGCTCATCGGACCCCCTACGTCGAACCGATCGCGGACCCGTCGCTGCTGTTGCGAGCGACCGTCCCGTCTGAATACGACGAAACAACGCTGTGGCAAACGCTCGAGGCGATGGACGCGGTTGCGGCCGAGACAGACGAGTTACACGCGTCGCTTTTCGACGTTCTCGAAACCGTTGCCGACGAATGATTGTCACGGGTCCAAACACTTTATTGTCGTCGGCGCTATCGTCCGGACAAAATTCTGCTTCGCGTTCGTCCGGCGGTGACGGAGTCGTCGGGCGCCGTCCGGGGAGGGCCGAGCGCAAAGCGGGACGGACCGATGGCCTGGAAAATTCTCGTAACAGAGCGCGCGGCGCGGTACAAGCTAACGAAGGCGGAATTAGCAACGTATCCGTCTCGGCTCTGTGCCACCGTCGACGTGCAGTACGACGACACGACCGGCGTTGGTCGGTGGGACGGGACGTACACCACCGTGTGGTACGAGTGGCACGTCGGTGACAGTGAGGGCGACCGAAACTGGTTCCACCAACGAGAGTACGTTTCGATTTCGACGTTCCTCCGACTCCAAGGACACAATTTCCTGCTCGTCCTTTGGCTCGTCATCGCAGCGCTGTTCAACGTCATTCGACGCGCGGGAGTCCCCTCACTTACCGAGCTCGTAGCAGCGTATCCGGCAGGGTTCGGATCGACGGAGTACGCGTTTATCGCGCTTCTGGTCGCCGTTACCGTCGGCATGGTCGGACTAATCAAACAGTTGCTCTCTCTGCTCGAAATTTCCGACGCGACGCGGGCCCCGAACCCGCTGCTGAGAGACCGAGAGCAGGATCGAACGGAGAACCGACGGTCGCTGGATTACAGCGAGTTCGACGTCAGCCGATTTCGGCAGTACGAACTCGGCTGTGGCTACGTCATCTTGGCACTCTCGCTCGTCCTCGTCAACTGGCAACTTCCGGCAACCGCAGCACTCCTCTATGGGCTCATTCTGTGCGTCAGGATTGGTCTCGGCATCCTGGGGTACAACGACCGATTGCTCGCCGTCCAACGGCGAATGCAACGCGACAGTATCGTCCCGCAACTGAGCAAGCGATCGCTCCAGCTGACTGCCGTTGTCGGGTCACCGATCATCCTCGTCGCCACGCTGGCGGTACTCGAATTCGACCAGTTGCTCGTTTTCAGCGGCCCCATCGATCTCGTGTTTGCCGCGCTATTCGCATGGAGTGGCGTGATCGTTTCTCGCCTCGCAAATGAGAAATACCGGCTCGTCGAATACTACGACTTCGTCGAGGATCCCAATCGGCGGCCTAACCCGCTCGGCGCGGCCGTCGGCGTCGGCTGTCACCTCTTGCTCAACGCGGTCATACTGGGATCGCTGCTCGTCGTCTGGACGCCGTCGCTAGTTCCGATCGACGCGACCGGCTCGGCGTTCACGCTCTCGGTGTGGGTCGCGACGGCCCTCGCACTGGTGGTTCCCGTCGGGAGCTGGTACCAGTACGCGGACTACGTTTGCCAGACCGAGACGCTCCTCGAAGAGTCCACAGCGTACGATCTCGACGTCGCCGGTATCGACCTCGAATATCCCGTCAGGCGGTACGACACCGACGATCTTTTCGCAACCGCGGTCACTACAGGCGATCGAGCGGCGATCGTCGTTTCGCGAGGCGCGATCGAACAGCTCGACGACGAGGAGGTGGCCGCGGTCGCCGCACACGAAGAGGGACACCTCGCGTTCGACGACGTGGCGCTGATCCGCCAGCTCACGTTAGTCGCGTCCGCGACCATGATCGGCAAAAACGTTCTGTTCGACCTCGTCGACTTCTACGACCGGGAGTTTCGCGCCGATGAGCACGCAACCCGCCGCGTCGACTCCGAGTGGTTGATATCTGCCCTCGAGAGCTGGGAGGCAGCGGTCGCCGAGTCGGTCGAACGCGACGTCGCCAAATCGATGACCGAAGGTGCGTCGGCCGCTCAACCCAACGGACTGGCGTCGATCGGCCCGGCAGCACTGCGATCTCCGGGACGGAAAGCGAGGGAGGGGAACGCAGAAACCGAGCCAGAAACAGAAATAGCGACGATCGACTCGAACGCATCGACGTTCGGCTGGCTGATCATGAGTCGGCTCGAATCGACGCTCGACGACAGATCGTCCCGAACAGCCCGTCAACTCGAACCGGCGTCGGTCGCGCTCGCAGCGGCGCAATCACAGACTCTGGCGCGCCTCGAGTCGGTATTCGAGGGGACGTTCGGGCTGTTTTACACTGGGTTTACGTTAACGCGAGCTCACCCGAGCGTCTCGGAACGAGTAGCAGAAATCACCGCTCACGCGGGATCGGAAGAGTCGGCGGTCGCCGCTGCATCGCTCGTCTCGGAGGTGGCAGCCCCATCCGACTCCGGCTCCACCTCTGGGGCCGAATCCGCCGAAGCTGCCGAAGTCGATGATTCGCTGGAAGCTGACGATGGCGCCGATCCGTCGGATTCGGATTCGGACGCTGACTCGAGGCCGAAGAGACGACGGTGACGGGCGTGGACCGGTTGTCGGACCGCGTCGACGATCCACGGACCGAAGTACCAGCCGTAGCAGTCACGAACGAATCCGACGAGTGCAGAGAGCAACTGTGTTGGAGATCGAAGTGTCCGGGCTTGGATCCCCTCAGTATCGGACTCGTGGACCGGCGTCGGGACGAACGTCGGATGGATAGACGGGACCGCAGGGCGCTGGCCGTAGGGTTTCGCTTCCCAGAGGGTTTCGATGGCACCTGTGAGCGAGTCAGCCGTCACACCGTGTGCGAGCGCGTAGTCGTCCGCCGTCTGCTCGATCGTTGCATAGTCGCGAACGGCCAGGAGTGCGTTCCGTCCGCCACCGCCGAGTCCAAGTAGCAGGCTGAGAGCGTGGTAGCTCCGGCCGCAGCCGGCGAGATGTCTCGAGGCGTGCAAGACGACGGCGTCGAACTCGTCGCTCGAGAGAGCAGCCGCGGCTGACTCGGAGACTAACACGTACTGTTGACGACCGAAGCCAGTAGTGACCGGCCGGACGACGGTTGCCTCGACGTCGACGATGACGGCGGTCACAGGAACTGCGGTTTCCAGATCAGTGGTCGGAACGCGGCGGCCATCGGCGACGAGACGGCGGACTCGGAACGCGGAGACACCCAAGTAGTACGCGGTGCCGACCGCGAGAACGGCAAAGGGAATCAACCCGAGTGCAAGCAGTGACGCTGCTAGTGTCTGTCCTGACACGATTGCTAGTTCGTCGAGGATGATATCCGATGCGGCGAGAACGCCTTCGGGGGGCGAGTACGACGGGGAACCGAATCGCGGAGCCAGCATCTCGACGGCTGCGGTTCCGAGACCCGCCGGGAGTTGTCCATCGGCGAGCACCTGAGCTAGCAGGGTCGCGGCGATGGCGGCGCCGAGAAGCAGAGCGAACTGTGAGACGGCGAGGGCGACCCCGACTACGACGCGAGTGCGGCGATAGCCGATTCCGGCGTCGGTCAGCGACCGGCCGCGTCGGGTGTACCCAGCGATGTCGATCCACTCTTTGAGCCAGGCGATGGCCCACACCGCGATGAACACCAGGACGAATCCGGCTGCTGCCCCCAGGATCAACCGGACGTCAGACTCATTGGAGAGTTCGAGGGCTGCGACTGCGACGATTTCGCTTGACTGGATCGCGGCCTCGTACTCTGATACCTCGAGATACCAGAACAGAGTGGCGAGCGCGGCGTCAGCAGCGACGACGAACGCGAACACCGCGACAAGATCTAGTGCCGCCCGTGTGAGAACGGTCACCTGCAGTCGCACAAGCGGCCCCGATCGCCGAACGGGGAGTGCCGGAACGACATCCAGCGAGAGCAGGTACATGCCCGCCCCGATGACAATTCCGAGTGCAAGGAGAGTGCCGAACGGTCGGCCGGCTGCCCCCGCGGTCCACACGGCCGCGACGAGAGCGGTAGCAAACGCGTAGAGTCCGGGAACCGGGCGGATCCGGCGGTCGACCGGCGACCCGAGTCCGGACAGCGGGGGATCGATATCTGGCCCCAGCAACACTACGAATAGTATTAAATACAGAAAAATTGACGCGGGGTCGAACCCGGGAAGTGTCACCGCGACGAGTCCGATCAGCATGACTGTCACTGCCCGCACGTTACTCACTGCGAGCGAACGGGTGAGCCGAAGCCGATGTACCGCGGGAGTAGATTCCGGTTTGTAGACCTCGAGTCGCTCCTGGTAGAGTCCGTATAGCACGCTCCTGTGCCAACCGTTTTCGGTCTCATCACCGGTCCACTCCCCGTCCCTCTTCCCGTTCTCCCCATCTACCGGCCGACGCTCATACAATTCGTCGAGTGTCTCCCTTGTGTCGTCGACGTCTTCGGACGACTCCCACTCGCACGAACGAACCTCCATCGAGGATGACTTTCTATCGGACATACATAATATTGCGCACAAATCAAGGATGTTTCAAGAACATTGAAGAATCAGTCATACTGATACTACTGACATGGACGAATACGATCCACTCGACAAGTCCAAACAGGCGACTCACTCTGAACCCGGGTCCGGGTGGGCGTACCTTGGAAGTGCCGAAATCACGGAGGCTGCCGGGCGCATAAAACCGCCAACGGAACTCTACGACGACGCCGAGATACTCGACCGGGACGGAACCGCATACTGGTCATACGACAAGATTACTGGCACGTTGATCGTTTCGAACGACAAACTCGAGGAACTCGATTACAACACCGTCGACGAGTCGACGATTTACGGCTCGAGCAATTCCTACGCTATCAACGTCCCGGACCCCTTCTTTATGTCGTACGAAGCGGATCCGCAGGGCGTCCCGAATAACGCCCGCGTCGAGGCCGGCGAACGGTATCACTTCGTGTACAATGAGGCGATCGAGATGCATGTCGGCGAGACGCGGTCCTGTTTCCTACTCACGGACGAAGAGTTGATGAACAGGGTGAAAGACACTGGGAACCTGTCGCGGGAGTTCAATTCCGCACCACAGTTCCTCTGATACGATTTGCTGTAACGATGTCCCTGTCGGTCGCCAGACCCGAGATCGGCGACGGGCAGTAACTGACGACATGACTCCGTATGAGCCGGACCCTACAGCGTTTGTATCTACGCGATAGGGATTATATCCATACGGAAAAACGTCTTCGAGAACGATGACCACACCGTCGACGGTCGCTCGGCAAACCCGCACGTGCCTCGAGAACGACGATCCGTCAGCGGCGGCCGAGACGGCAATCACATTCGTCGAGTCGTTGCTCGCGGACGAACTCTCGCGAGAGTTCGTCACCGACGCAATCCGGCAGCTTGTCGACGCGTTTCCCGCGATTACGACCCGCATCCTCCCGATTCTCGACGAGTACGTAGTCACGGGCTTCGACCTCGCTGACCCCGTCTATCGGAAGGGCGCGTTCGAGTTCGCACTCGAGGTCGCGGCGGACAGCCCGGAGGACGCTCACCTGATCAAAGATTCGCTGTACGCCGTCGACAAGCATTTTCACGACGATAGAGAACTCGAGTCGTTTTTCGTCTCGGTGAGCGGCGAGAACCCAGCGTTTCTCGCCTCCGTCGTCGATCTGCTCGCGGTCAATGATGACGGATGCCCACCCCCTGGACTGGCGCGGAGTTGGGCGCTCGCTCGCGCGTCTGCGCTCGATCCCGCACCGCTCGAGGACGCAGTCTCCATCCTCCGAGACTCGCTCGCCGACGGCCGCACGGAGCGAATTGACGCGACCAAACAGCTTGGCGGGATCGGTTTCGCCGCGCCGAAACTCGTTGCACCGGCCGTCCCAGACCTCGTCGACGCCGCCGAGGGCGCGGACCGGCAGGTCCGTCTCGCCAGTATCGAAGCGCTTGGACTCGTCTTCGGAACTACTCCGGACTTCAGGGATCGCCACGGGAATCCGGCGATCGACGCTGGCGTCGGGATCGACATCGACCCGCTCGAGGTTCTCGAACCGGAACTCGCCGACTCTGACGCGGAAATCGCCGCAGAAGCGGTACTCGCGATGACCCGTGCTGCCGCTCACGACGAGAAGCGATCGAACCGCGTCGCGTCCGTTCTGCTCGAGCAACTCGAATACTTCGATCACCACGACCACCGCGACGACGACCGTACGGAGACAATTCTCGACTGCCTCGAGCAACTCACGGACGGCGATTCGCTCCCATCCCGAGCAGCAGACCGATTGATTCCGATCGCGAACGCCTCCGCGGACGTTGCGTCCTGGTCGCACCGCAACGAGCGTCGGACCGCGTTTCGACTCCTCGGACGTGTCGAGGGGGCGCGAGACCGGGTCGACGAGGCTCTCATCGATGGGCTGGCCGCAGAGCAAAGTCTCGTCCGACGGGGAGCTGTCGACGGTGCGAGAAACGCGCTTTCACGCCGGGACTCGCCAAGTCCGGCATTGACCGACGCACTGATCGACACGGCCCAGACCGACGACGACAGGTATGTCACCGACGATGCGTACGAAGCGCTGGCCGAAACCGACGGCCAGGATAGGGTCTGCGACGCGCTCGTCGACGGACTCGAGCGACCGGATGTCGCCGAGGCGATCACAGAGACCGCCTGCGCCCTCGAGGCTGAGTCGGTGGTCGGCGCGTTGATCGAACGTCTCGTCGCCGCGTTCGAGTCGGAAACTGCCCACGACCCAGAGACGCAGTCGTCGCCGTACCGAGTCGACCGACACCTCACTGACAATCAGCGGGCATACGTTGACGCGCTCGACGTCGTCTCGCGAACCGCGCCCACCCTGCTGGTCCCGCATGCCGCGGATCTCGTCGCGGTCATCACGGACGCTTCGACGCCGAACTCCGTCGGCCTCGCGCGGGCGATGTCGGAGATCGCTTGCGAGGACCCGTCCGAACTGCACACCTTCGAAGAGCGGGTGGTGGGCCACCTAACCGGAGCTCCGCATCCGGACGCCGTCGGCTACCATCTTGAAGCGGCGCTCGCACTCGAGGCGATCGACTGCGAGACGGTCGCAACGGTCTGTGCGGCTCACGACGCGGAACCCCTCGCGAAAGTCCTTGGGCGGGTCCGTGACGTCGCCCCGCTTCACGCACTCCGCCTCGTGACCGATCTCGAGACCCGACTCCGTACGACCGACGATCACTGTGAGGTCACTCGCTGGATTCACGACATCGACGCCCTTGCCACGTCGAATAGTCGAGCCAGCGAGGGGCACGACGCAACCGACCGACACCCCAGCGGAGATGACCGATGCCGCGAGTCGAGCGATCCCGCGCCGGGTGCCGACGCCACGACGTTGGCGGCGCTTTCGCTGGCTCGAGTCGCGCTCGAGTCGACCGACGAGTGGATCCGGTGGGACGGCGCCGAAACGTTCGCGACCGTCGCTGAGCGGGAGCCACACTGTGTCGCACCCGACATCGAGAGGGTGGTGAATGCGCTCGACGACGTGAACTACGAGATTCCGAAACGAATCGTGCGTGCGCTTGGCGCCGTCGACGAGACGCTGCCTGAGCGCGGTGACAATCCGAAGTGTCGCGTCGACAGGACCACGATCCGCGAGTCGATCGAACCGTTCCACACCCATCCGGTCCCCGACGTTCGTCGGCAAGTCGAACGGGCGCTCGACGCGAGCGACTCGTCCGACGGAGACCACGCTCGAGAAACCCGGCGGGAAGCGCCGCACAGATGGAAACGAGATCCCCGATCACTCGCATTGAATCACCTCCTGACCGGAACAGCGGTGGACCCGGACGCACTTCTCCAAGTGTCGGCACCCGATGAAGGCCCACCGTCCGAGGCCGGTCAGCGGCGAAATCGCGTCGACCTGACCACCATGGTCCTCCTCGCGACGCTCCACCCCGACGAAGACGTTCGCGAGCGGGCTCGAGTCCTCAGCTACGAATCGTCGACGCTGATCTGGGAACCGCTCCCGCAGACGAACGCGTTCCAGCCGCATACACACGATCGACCAATCCGATCGAGCGCGCAGTCGCAGCATCCGTCATCGGCTCTGCCTCCAGCCGGCTTCCGCGTCCGTCCGAAGCGGAACTCGAACGTCTCGTCTCGCTCGCGACCGACGACGACGAACCCGTCGTTCGACGGTGGGCGATCGACTCGATCGCCGCGATCGGGATCCAATCCCCGGCGGCGGTCCTCGAGTACGTCCCGGCGCTCGCCTCGCGACTCGAGGCGGAGGATCCGGTGACGAGTACCGTCCTCGCCCGCGCGTTCGCCGACGTCGGATCGGTCGCGCCGGCGGCCGTCGTGCCTGCGATCGAACCACTGGCCCGCTGTGCGACGGCGTCGTCGAAACCGCTCCGACACGCGGCGATCGATGCGCTCGTCTGCGCTCCGCCCGCCGACCTCGCGTCGGTGGCCGCCGTTGTCGAGTGTCTGCGTGCCCGACTCGGGGCTGAGTCGCGGGTTTCGGATGCCGTCGCGACGCTCGCATCGACGCTTTCCCTCGGCGATCCGGATGCCGCGAGCCAGGTCGTCGGCGAACTGGTTGAGAACGCAACCCACCCACAGGTGCGGCGGGCGATCGCGCTGGTTGCCGACGCACGACCAGAAACGGTTGAGCCATACGATGCAGAAATTGCCGACACGACGAACGACCGGCACGTCCGACGGGCGCTCGCGCGCATTCGCTCCGAGCAGTACCCAAAGCTGCTCAGGGAGCACGTGATGTCCGGCGATGGACTACCCGAAGACGAGGTCCAGTTCGCCGTCGACGTCGCCGTTTCCGCCGCCGAATCCGAGCAACGCAAGCATGTCCTCCGATCGCTCTCGGTCGCGGTCGAGACCGACTCGTCGATCGCACAGCGAACGGTTTGCGCCCTGCTCGAGCGCCGTACGGACCACGATCCGACCCACCGGAAACACGTCGCCGCCTGTCTCGCGGAAAAACCGTCGATTCTCGAGCGTGCGGCCGATCGGGCGACGCTGACGGACGACGTCATCGATGCCCTCCTCGAGAACGCGACTGACGACCACTGGGAGGTTCGGAGCCGCTCGCTCGAGGCCCTCGAGACCGTGCTTTTGATCGCACCGGAGGCCGTCATCGAGACGAAGAACGACGAACTCGTCGAGGTCGCGATCGAGCGACTCAGCGATGAACACGGCTTCGCCCGCCAACACGCCGCGGACGTACTGGCGGCGATCCCGCCGTCGATGCGCCGGTTGGTCGATGCGTTCGATCGCGTTCGCTCACTCGCCGAGACCGGCGACGGAACGGCGGCGCTCGGAGCGACACGCGCAATCGCGGCCCTCGGTGTCGCAGACGGGTCCTACGAACGGGCGTTCGAACTGCTCGGAGAGGGGATATCCACGAGCGATCGATATCTCCGACAAACCGCACTCGAGGGGGTCGAGACAGTCTCCGAGGGCATTCTCGAGAACGCGAACGACGAGGTCGAACTCGAGGCAATTCTCGATGCGACGTCGAAGCCTATCCGCGACCGAGTTCGTACCGCGGTGCGAGCCCGAGATCCGGAGATTCGAACCGCAGCATGTCGGTGTCTCGGCGCGGTCGGTACCGGCGACGACGTGTCGCTGCTCGAGGAACACCTCGAGGACCCGCATCCGCGTGTCTGCGAGGCAGCGAGGGCTGCGCTCGAGCAGCTTAGCGACCGCGGTGAGGCGGATTGTGACTAACCCGCGTCCAGTAGTTAGTAGCGAACTAACAGATCGTCACATCGGGTTCGGAAATCCGATCTACACATGTCGTACGTCCCCACCTAACCTTTTTTGTACGAGGTTCGTCGATCCAGTTGCGATGACGTTCGAACACCACGCTCGACAGCAAATCGGACGACAACCGAATCACGAACTCGAACGATTCACTAACGGCCACGGTATCGGGGATCTGGCGCTCAACGCGTCGCCGATGCCGAACCACCGACTCCAGGACTTCGCCGAGGAAGAACTCGCTCGCCGCGAACAGGAACGAAAGGCAGCGATCGAGGCGGCCCTCGAGGAGCGTGAGCGTCGCTTCGACGAGTTAGCCGACGACGTGTTCGGCAATCAACTCGACGACGATCTGGTGGACAACCTGATCGACGACCTCTAACGTCGGCGTCCGCTCACGCCGATTTAGACCCTCGACGCCGGCGTCCAGAACCCGCGACCGTCGAGCGGACCGCTATCGATTGAACTGTGACAGTCAACCGATCGATACGCAGCGGTCGGCGATCACCGATACCACACCGATGTCTCTGACAGATCACGACCAACACACCGACTTCGCCGTGGACGCGCTCGCGAGCGAAGGCGCGACGCTCGTCCTCGAGTACGGATCCAGCGTTCGAACTCCCGAGACCGCGAACGATATCGATCTTTTCGCAGTCTACGAGAACGACACCGATCGAACCACGAACATCCGATTCGGCCCGTTCGAGGTGATCCGACTCACAAAGGACGAGTTTCGGACGTACCGGCGCGTTCTCAATCCCGTTCACTGCACTGAACCGATACTGAACGGCGCCGTCAGATACGGCTCCGAGGCGACGTTCGCCGAGCTCCGTGACGCACTCGAGCAGCAGGACCCAACCCCCGATGCCGTCCGGCATAACCTGCAGCGGAGTTACGAGGAGTACCGCAAAGCACTGGAATTTCTCGATCGGGGACGACTCGAGACGGCGAGCCTGACGCTGCCATTTGTGGCCTCCTACCGGTTGTTCGCCGAGTGGTACGCAGATGGGAATACACCCGCGACGCTAGCGACTGTTCGCAGGCATACCGGGACCGAACTCCCCGTCGACGAATCGTTCGCCCTCTGCGATCGTGTGAAGGCGGACGAAGAGGTGACGGAAGCGGCCGTATGCGACGCGGTCGACGCCTGGAAACCTGCGATGATCGAACGGTAGGTCGAACAAGTTCTCTCAAGGCTGCGTGTCAACTGAAGAGCCGCGATTCTCGACGCTATTCAGTTTCGTTCTCTGACGATATCAGACTCGAGCCGAACGGCTGCCCGTACTCGCGTTTCGATTCGGTCGAAACGAATCGACGATTGCCAATCGACGGTTGACAGTCGGTTCGACCGTTTAGCCGCCGATCGGTGCGCTACAATCCGGATCTGACGATCCGTTCGAATGCGTCGATCGGCCGGCCAAAACGTCCGATACCGGCGAGCTAACGTCTTCATGAAGTCGTTGGATCCGGAAGACGGTCGCCGAAATCGCGGTCATCATCGAGTAGAGCTTTTGCTCGCTGTACTCGGCGGGTATCTCCGCGGTGAGAACGACGGTTGGATCGGCGACCGGTTGGACGTACTCGCTCTCGTACGTATCGGCGATCCGTTCGTGAGACTGTGCAAGCGAACCGACGAAGCCATCGTCGGCGCTCGGAAGTCGCGGATCCAGCGGCTGGTCGATGACGACGCGGGCGACGGAACCGTGCAAATAGTCGGGCATCGTCACGGTCATCGTCGCGTCGGTGTACAGATGTGAGAGGTGGAGTTCGGCGATGGAGCCGTCGTGCGTCGCTGCTCGAGTCGCCGCCGCGGCACGCGTCGGGGCACCGGCTACGCGCACCCAGGCGAAGTCGTCGAGCAAATGGTCAAGCAGCGAGCGGTAGTACGCGGTGTCGTACGAGTCAAATCCGTTTCTCATGCTTGTATTCCGTTCCGCGCTTTTCGCTCGAGGACGGTATTGTTCGCGGGCGACGTACACTTGATGTAGTCGAAACACAGGACGGACCGTTGAGGTCGGTATACCTAGGAAGCGGGGGGATGACGCGGCGGACGGCGACAGTAGGGCGGCTACACAGGGTATCAAGACCCGTCGAGGAGTCGGGTTCCCGTTTCGACGGGGAGCGGGCTCGCTTCGACGCGAGCGAGTACTCGATCGATATCGTACGACACACGCCGGAGTTCAACGGCATCGGTGTCCGTCTCGAGAATCGCGTAGGCCGCGTCCGGATCGCCGTCCCGAGGCTGTCCGACGCTTCCAGGGTTGACGATCACTCGTCCGTCGACGACCGCCTCGCACTGGACGTGGGTATGCCCGAAGACGATCCCGTCGTGATCGTCAAGGTGCGCTCGTAACCGTTCGGCCTGGTGGGGCCAAACGTACGCGCCGAGTCGCTCCGGATCCGGGTGGCTGTGAACGAGGCGATATCGACTGTCTGCGAACGTCGTCCGCTGTGGGCGGGCCGCGAGCCACTCGCGTTGCTCCTCGTCGAGCCGCCTCGCAGCGAGTTCCAGTCCCGCTCTCGCCTGTTCGTGGGTTGCGTACGCCTCCGGGTTTCCAACCGCGCGATCGTGGTTCCCCTGAACGACCGTTGACGCGACATCCCGTACTCGCTCGAGACAGGTTGCTGGCCAGGGGTTGTAGCCGACGATATCGCCGGCACAGACGATCTCGTCTACCTTCGGCATGTCTTCGATAACGGCCTCGAGCGCGGGGAGATTTCCGTGGATATCGGAAATGAGTCCGATTTTCATAGTGCTCCAGATGGACGAACGGAGGAATAGGCTGCTGGGTAATCTACGGGTCGTGTAGCCGTCGCCGGACTGACACATGCCGGGATGGAGTACGGCCAGTAACCATGCAGATTCGGCGGACCACCGACACCGATCGAGCCACGGGTTGCGCACTCGCGATCCGGAGGGGAGTATGACGAGCACCAGCTCCGAACGAGCGTCCCTCAACGACGTCGTCGACGGCTGGAAGGAAGCAGTCCTCGACCTGACGCGACGAAACTCGCTGATCGATTTCACCGAAACGAAGACTAAATCGCTCCCGCTTACCGGCTCCTCTCCGACAGCGATCGGTGCGAGTTTCGAGTCGAACGACCGGCTCCCGCTGCGCAAACGAGAGGACGACGGTCCGGATCAAGTGGGTTCCAACGGCGTAGACTGCGACGAGCTCGAGAGAGTACGTGGGGTCACTGATGGCGAACAGCGGGCCAAGAACCACCCACTGAACGAGGAGAGACTCGTTGCGGATCGAGCGCCCGAGGCGGCCGCAGAATCGCTTCGGGAGATCGAACAGTACCACCGGCGCTACCTCCGAGAGCGCGGCGTCGATACGCTGTACCTGTCTCTGGGTCGCCTCCGGTGGACAAGACCGGGGGACGACGAGCCGTTGCGGTCGCCGCTATTCCTGCTCCCGGTCGATCTCGAGTCGGTACCCGCGAACGGGACCGCGTTCCACGACTCCGCGATCGCGTACACCGGCGACCCGGCGACGGCCAATCCGGCGCTCCAAAAGAAACTCCGCGTCGAGCACGACCTCGCGCTTCCAGTCGGCGAGACGGTTTCCCTCGGGAACCTTCGCGACGCGTTCGAGGCCGTCGAGGAGGTCGCGGAGTCGGTCGACGGGTGGACTGTTTCGCGGGCGGTCGCGCTCTGTATCTTCGACTTTGCGGACTATTGTCTGTACGAAGACATCGAGCGCAACCGCGACGCGATCGTCGAGGACCCGATCATCCGGGCCATCGCGGGCGATTCCGATGCTATCCAAGAACTCGATGACGAGCGCGGAGTCCTCGACGGCGCTTCGGAAGCTCGCCGCGACGACCGCTATCAGGTCCTCGAGGCAGACCCCTCCCAGCGCCGAGCGATCGACGCCGCCGTCGCGGGTGAAAGTTTCGTGCTACAAGGACCGCCCGGGACCGGCAAGAGCCAGACGATCGCCAATATCGTCGCCGAGAAGATCGCTCGTGGCGAACGAGTGCTTTTCGTCAGCGAGAAGCAGGCTGCCCTCGACGTCGTCAGGAGCCGCCTCGAGTCAGTCGACCTCGAACGATTCTGTCTCGAACTCCACGGCCGGCAGGCGACGCGATCGTCGGTCCTCGAGTCGCTCGAGTCGGCGCTCCATGTGGATGCGGACTCCGGGGACCCTGACGATTTTGAGGGGTCCGACGGCCCCGATGGTCCTGCGGACTCAGAACCGTCCGACGGATCGAAATCGATCCGCGAGAAGCGTGACGAAGTCGGACGTACTCTCTCGAGGTACGCCGAGGTGTTGCGGTCACCTCCGGAGGGGTTCGACGTGACGCCTTACGAGGCGCTGGGGATCGTCGCCCGGTCGCGGGAGCTGCCGGCGGTCGACGCCGGACTCTCCGCGCCGCTCAAGCACGACCAGGATACGGTCGACGACGCGATCGACCGGCTCAAGGAGCTGTCGACCTATGAGGATCCGATTCGAAACCGCCATGACCACCCCTGGCGACACACGACGATCGAGACCTGGCGGATCGATACCCGAGAGCAGATGCGACGCAGCCTCGACCGGCAACTCGACGCCCTCGAGTCAATGCGGTCTCTCGCCGAGCGGCTGAAAGACCAGCTGGGAATGGTCCTCGAGGGGGCCGCGGATATCGACCGGGTACGGAGCGCTCTCGAGACCCTCGCATTCGCCCCCGCCGACCGCTGGTCACCGGTGCTGCTCGATTCCGCGTTCTACGAGCAGGGAAGTCAGGTCAGGCGGCTCGCAGAGACGATGGTCGAGCTGACCGACCTCGAACGGGGCCTGCGCGAGCGCTACCACTCGGACCTCTTCGACGAAGACGGATACGAACTTCACCGCGAGCTGTGTGCGTACGGGCGGCTCCGGTACGTCCAGCCGGAGTACTACCGGCTTCGCCGGCGACTCCGATCGTACGCCCGAGACGGGTACGAACCGACGCTCTCGGAGCTACGCACCGACGCCCGAACGCTCCGGACGATCCAGTCGCTCCGGGAGACCGCCCGCGAACTCGAGGGCAAGGTGGACAAGCGATACATAGAGCCGTTCGAGGACGTCGGAGACGGCGATGTCGATTGGATGGTACTCCTCGCCACGCAGGACCTGTTGTGTGCCCTCGCGAGTCGCGACGTGGTCGCGTTCTCGAGCGCCGACGAAGGTGTGACGCGGACGGATCTCGCCGCAGTCAGAGAGCTGTATCAGGAGCTCAATAGCGTCGCCGGCGAGTTCGAATCGGCAGTCGGCTTCTTCGAGCAGTCGATGGCCGTCGACGGGATCGACCTCGACGACCGGCCGCTGCGAGCGGCATCGATCGAGACGCGGTGTCAGTATCTGCGCCACCTCCGATCGAACCTCGATCGGCTGAAGGAATGGGTCCAGTTTCGCAATCGGCGGGCGGAAGCCGTCGAAACAATCGCCGGCGAGTACCTCGAGAACTTCCTTGAGGCGGGCCACGATCCGACGTGGTTGGCGCAGGGCTTTCGACGGACGTTTTACCGGGCCTGGCTCAACGCACTCTACGATCGGACGCCGCTGAGTTCGTTCAACGCGAGGGAGTTCGACCGCCACCTCGAGACGTACCGGCGACTCGATCGCGAGGCGGTCGCGCAGGCGAGCGATGCGGTAGTACGAGAGATAACCCGGGGACGGGAAGGAACCAACGGCGACAGCGTCGATTCGACCGAGCTGACCGCGTTGAAACGCGAGTGCAGCAAGCGGCGCCACCACAGACCGCTCCGGGAACTCTTCGCCGACGCCGACTCGGCGGTTCAAGAGTTGAAACCCTGTTTCATGACGAGTCCGCGAGCCGTCGCCCGGTTGCTCCCCCGTGACAGCGTCTCGTTCGACGTCGTCGTCTTCGACGAATCCTCCCAGATTCCGCCCGCAAAGGCCGTCAGCGCGCTTCTCAGGGCAGAGCAAGTGATCGTCGCTGGCGACTCGAAACAGTTGCCACCGACGCGGTTCTTCGACACCGACGTCGGCTCAGATCGGAACCGACGGGTCGACCTCGAGAGTATCCTCGACGAGGCGGCGGCCGTCCTTCCGGAGCGACGTTTGACCTGGCACTACCGAAGCCGGTCGCCAGCCCTGGTCGAGTTCTCGAATCGGCGGTACTATGACGGTCGGTTACGGACGTTTCCGGATCCGGAACTCGACGCTGTCGACGCTGACGCCGATACCGATATCGATACTAATACTACTGATACCGATACCGGGTTCGACTTCGAGTACGTCGCGGGCGGCGTCTACGATCGAGGCAGAACGCGAACGAATCCCCGCGAGGCCGATCGCGTCGTCGACATCGTCAAAGCCCACGCGGAGACTGCGCCCGAGAAGAGCCTCGGGGTCGTCGCGTTCAGCCGTGCACAGACGCAGGCGATCAGCGACCTGCTCGAGCAGCGACGCGCGGCGAACCCTGTACTCGACGAGTTCGTCGGTGACGGCGACGATGTTCAGGAGGAGTTCTTCGTCAAGAGCCTCGAGCGCGTTCAGGGTGACGAGCGCGACCGGATCGTCTTCAGTGTCGGCTACGGGCCGGACACGGACGGAACGGTCACGATGAACTTCGGGCCGCTCAACGAAGCAGGTGGTGAACGCCGGCTGAACGTCGCGATAACCCGTGCCCGAAGACGGGTAACCGTGGTTACCTCGCTCCAACCAGAGGATATCGACACGTCGCGGACCGATAGCCGCGGTGTCGAAGATTTCCAGCGGTACCTCGAGTACGTGCGCGATCGGGCCAAAAGCGCCGAGAAGCGAGGCAGTTCGGCCGACGCCGACACCGGACGGTCGTTCGAGACGCCGCTCCCGTCCGACGTTTGCGAGACGCTGACGGCTCGAGGGTTCGACGTGGATCCGTCACCTGGTGGTGACGAAGGGGCACTCGAGATGGCGATTCGTAACCCCGAACGTCTCGATCGGTACGTCCTTGGGATCGAGTGCGACGGCTCGATCTATCGTCGAGTCGACGGCGTGCGCGGCCGGGAACGGCTCCGCCAGCAGGTGCTCGGGGACCGGGACTGGACCGTCCACCGAATCTGGGCGCCGGCGTGGGCGACAGATCCGGAACGAGAAATCGAGCGAATCGCGACCCGCGTCGCCAATCTGGTGGGCAGAGAGGCCGCGACTGAATTCCAACAGTCCGATCACGTCCACACCGACACGAACACCGATGCCAACGCTCACGCTGACACCAACACGCACATCGAGGCCCACGGTGACACCGACACCGACGCCGCTATCCACGAGCCGGAAGCGGACCCGCCGTAGTCGACGCTACTGCTGCAGCGCGATCGCTTCCGGAACGCCGGGACGGACGATGTACCGTACCTCAGCGTCGACGTATGTGAGGAGTTCGGAAATCGCCACTGGCTTGTAGCCGAGCAATTCGATCGAGACGTTGATCCGCCGAGCGTGGGGATCCACGAACGGATACTCGTCGGGATAGTTGTTGTGATGGTGGCCGTAGATGGCCCACCCGTTCCAGTCGTCGGGAACGTTCTCCGGGAAGTGAGTAAGGTAGAACGTGTGTCCGTCACGCTCGAGCGTAACGTGCGTGTGTGTCTCCACGGGAATCGCGCGGTCGTGGTTCCCGCGGACGAACGTGATTCGACCGTTGAGCTTCTCGAGCCATTCCTCGACTTCGGCCGCCGATCGCGCCATTGCCAGATCGCCGAGGAAAAACACCCTGTCGTCGGGCTCGATCGCCTCGTTCCAGTCCTCGACGATCACGTCGTTCATTTCGGCGGTCGATTCGAAGGGACGGTCGCAGTATTCGATGATGTTCGCGTGGTTCAGGTGGAGGTCGGACACCACGTACTCGTCCGCGTTGACGTCCGTGTTCGATGAGTCCATTGCTTGTTATCAAGGACCCGGTTCAGAATAACGGGCTGGCGGCGTACTGACTGTGTAGACGGTCGAGACGATATACGGCGACCGCGGCCGATAGTCGATCCATGCCCGCAACAACTGGCCTGTCTCACGCGGCTGCCGCCTTCGTGAGTCTCCTTCTCAGTGCGACCATCGGAACGTACATCGAGGAGTACGAACTCGTGGAGACGGCGACGGACGCGGTCGGAACGACCCTCGCGAACGCGACCGGCGGGACGATATCCCCCGAATTCAGCGGTCCGATCGTCGTCGTGACCGGGCTGTCGTTTCTCTGGGGCGTGGCCTACCACTGGCGACGGTTCGGCGGTACCGCTGACGGGATGACCGATTCCTGATACTGTCGGCTGTAACTGTATTACAAGTCTCGCCACCCCGGTGCGGCGAGACTCTTGAAAGACTTACAGCCGATAGTATGAGTCTCCCTGGTCCGACACTGCGGGTTAACTCGGTTGGTCCGTCGAATCACTTAAGCGACCGAACCGACTGCTCACCCGAATCCGATCCGTTGCCGAGTTCCTCGTCGGTGAGAACGTACCACCACTTGATTTCCCAGTCGTACGCGGACGGATCGTATATCCAGTGAAGTCTATCATTCGGTTCGAACCGAACGTCGTCCGGTACCAGTTCCGGATGATCACTTCGGGCGGTGTCCTCGAGGTCGTCGATCATCTGGTACGGGATCCGTACCCTATTTATGTTCTTCTCCCCGAAAACGAACCTCGAATCGACCGAAACGATCCGATCATCGTGAATTATGTCGACAGCAGCAATTACGGCCCCGCTCTCGCGATCGTACGCCCAAACCAGTTCCGGCTTCGAGTCGAACCCCCCGTCGTTTAGGAGGGAATCTGGAACAATGGTTAGATAGCTATCACTCAAAATGAGGCTCGAACCGGCGTAGACCCAGTCGTCAGAACCCATAGAGATAGCGACGTATTTGGCTGTTAAAAGTGTCATTGGTGCTGGTACGTCAGCAGTAGCCACACGAACCGGCTTCGTTGCTCGATTCGAAGCGGCGTGTGTGGCTACTGACGGTGTATTCGGACGCCGACGATTATGCGCCGTTCGCAGCATTGAAAAGTCATGTCCGAGAGCGACGAACGGCGACACGCCCCTTCGTCCGTCACTGGTCGATCCAAACCGAGTGTCAACGCCGATAGCGGTGCCCGTCCATGTCGATCCGACCGCCTGCGACGGGGACGGAAACGGAGCTGCGCGGGAGGACGAGTATGAGATCGGTGTACACGACGGTCAGGAGATGTCCCGACTGCGGCACGATCGATAGCTCGTCCCGACACGCCGACCCCGACTGCAAGGGCCCCGTCATCTGCGTCGCCGACAAATGGATCTGCGGCCGCTGCGGGGACCCGATCGCCGTCGCCGATGACTGTATCGAGTGCGGGGGCTCCGCGACGCTCAAGCGCCGGGAAGTTCGGCTGGACATTGCTCCTGAGGTGTCTCCCGCGTCGCTCGAGCGGGCGATTCACGAGGTCGCGAACGAGTACCGTCGCGAGAACGGCCGTCGCTCCCTCACGGTCGACCATCACCTCGCGGGAATCGCCAGAGCACACAGCCGCCACATGGCGACCGCGGACTTTTTCGCCCACGAGACGCCTGATGGGATGACGGTCGGCGACCGGTACGACCGGGCGGACTACGACTGGCGGCGGTGCGGCGAGAACCTCGCGCGTCGACACCCGTCGGCGCTCTACGACGCGACCGCCATCGCGACCGAACTGGTCGAGAGATGGATGAACTCGCCGGGTCACCGGAAGACGCTCCTCGATCCCGACTGGAAGGAACAGGGCATCGGGATCTACTACGGTCGCGACGGCGCCGTCTACGCGACACAGAACTTCGCGTGAACTACCCACCCTACTCACTCACTTCGTTCGCTCCTTGAGGACGGGGGCTTAACCCCCTAACCGCAACGCTAACTCGTCGAACCGCTCACAGGGAGCAACCGAGGCCGAGTTCTTGAAACTCTATCGTTGTCGGTGAGCCACGATACAAATCCGGATCGCCTACGGATCAGCCGAAGAACGCTTCCGTCCGCACGACGCGCACTGACGTTCGGGAGCCGGCATAGCGAACTCACACACTGGACAGACGCGAATTCCATCGCCCGCCGACGAGTCCGATTTTGTTACGCCAGGCCCGCCGAGGAAGCGCTGTACGCAGTGCCCGCACTCCGTCTTCATCGCTCGAGTCGGGACGCCGAGCACCGTCGCGAGTACCGCTCGGTCGTCGTCTGAGAGATCGCGTTCGACGAGTTCGGTTGCGACGGCACGGACGAGCGCCGATCGGTCTCCGGGCAGTGCATCGAGGCGCTTCCGGAACAGTCGTCGCTCGCGATCGATGATCGATTGATTCTCTCCGGCAACGCCCGTTCCGTCTCGCCGATCAGCGTCGCCGCTGGGCCACCCGACGAGCGCAAGCAGCCGTTCGCGCCAGGAGTCGGATCGTGACCTCGAGTTACGGACGTTCGTCACTCGCTCGAGGGCCAGCAGGGCGTGGATCGTCAGATACGCCTTAAGCGCGCGATCCCGCGCTTGTCGTGTCGCCGTGAACTCGGCTTCCCACCGGGTCGCCGCCAGCTGATCGATGTTCGGATCGGGCTCGAGATCAGGATTGAGGCAAACATCGAAGTCAGTATCAGTATCGGAGACGAGAACCTCGTGCCGACCGAGCTGCTCGAGCTCTGCCTGATGCGTCGCAATTGTCCGCCGTATGGTACGCAGTTCGGGGAGGACTCGCGGCTTCAGTCGTCGAAGCATACGCGTCGTCACTCACGGAGGTACTTCGGTCGTCACACTGGTCTACACACCCCGTATCGTCGGTTATCGCCGCGTTTGTGCCCTCCAGTGTACACTTCGCTAACGGGTCGATCGCGAACCCGTCGCTCAGTTCCATCGAACTTCCTCCCGCTACGAGCACTGTAGAGATCCGTCTGGCCATTTAGGCGGAAACCTCGTCGGTTCCAGTAGATGCACGACGAATCCGTTCAGCTACCAGACGGCACCGACGGAGATGGTACCGAGACCAGGCAGCCAGTTCCACTCAGACTGGCACATCGTGTTTGCACACTCGAGACGGGGCTTCGACGCTTCCTCGACTCCCTCGTCGCTCGACAGCTCTCGGGGGACCGGGCCGCGGTCCGAGACGAGCTCCGCGGATTCGTCGAATCCGACTTCGAGACCTACAAAGCGGTGCTGCTGACCGTCAGCGGGCCCGAGAAGTTCTTTGATGACCTCCGGGAAGCGGACGCGGACGAAGAAACCCTCGAGACGCTTCGCGAACTCCACGAGTCATACGCCGTCCTCGGCGACGAGTTCGAGCTCGTGCTTGCAGAGTGGACGTCCGGCGTCCGAAACCACTCGCTCGGAATCTCGACAACGGTCATGTACGACGAGGACCTCGAACTTCCGTTGCTCGAGAGTGAGCTCACGTCGCTCGAGGTTCCCCTCTGTGAGTTTCGCATCCCGCCGTCGGAAGCGTTACAACTGGCGGCGACACTCATCACTCTGGCTGGCCGAAGCGTCGACGACACGCTCGAAAGCGGCGAAGCGATCTCTCAGGAGGAACGCATGCGGTGTGACGAACAACTGACCGCACTCGCGTCGGCGCTCGAGGACGTTCGCGATGCTGTTGAGCAAGACGACATCGACGGACAACCGTCCCGGAATTCGCTCCGAGACGGTGATGTCGCCGGCGAGAACTATTATTTCGATTAACGTCAATGACCGATCCAGTGACCGTTCGACAGATCGAACCGATCCGTGACGAGCGCGGGACCCAACTGGCGGGACCGATCCACAGTCGGCTCGACGAGACCGTTCCGTTCGCGGGGCCTCACGCATGATCCGGGCCCTCGTCTTCGGTGACCTTCATCTCGGCCCATCCACGCAGCGCGATCCGTTGGACCGCGTCGACGCGGTCCCGTCGGAGATTGACCTGATCGTCACGCTGGGGGACGTAATCGACGACAACCGGGAGCATGCTGCCATCGCCGAGACGGGAGCAGCCTACGAGCGCCGCGGGCGAGCGTTCTGCGACGTACTCGAGACGAGGTACGATTGTCCGGTGATCGCGGTGCCGGGGAACCACGATCCGATCGCGTGTACCGAACGGCTGGTCGAGGAACGAGACGGTGTCGTCGTCGGCCACGACCGCGTCGTCACCGCGTCAGATTTCGCGGGCGGTCACAATCGATTCGACGGCCTCGAGTTCGTCACCCTTGGTTGCGAACAGTTCGACCTCACGCCATCGTTCGACTACACCGCGTTTCAGGAGCTCGACCCTCGCGAGAACGCGACGAGTGAGACGATCGACTACCACGCGAGCGAAACTGCAGAACAGGTCGAGCGCGCGCTCGGGCGCTATCTGGCGGGACTCACGACTGCCGAGAAAGCGGCAGCAACGCTCGAGATCACCCCGGAGCGGAAGGCGTCGTTCCTCGAGGACATCGCCGCGCTCCACGAGACGTACGAGCGCTACAGCGCTCTCCTCGAGCGAACCGATGGCCCGACGGTCGTCTTCGCACACGAGTCGCCGTTTTTCGTCTCCTTCGATTACCACCACAGCTGGGCCGGACTCGATCAGCGACTTCACCGCGGCTCGATTCCGCTGAAGTTGGCGCTGCTCGAGCACGCACCGTTTGCGGTTCTCTGTGGGCACCTCCACAACCAGTCCCAGGACGTTATCGAGACGGCGAACTCGCACACCCACGTCTACAATCCTGGCGAACGGGGCGTGGTCGTCGCGGAGTTCGATCCCGACCGCGGCGTATTTCGCGTGTGCGAGCAATAGCACTGACTTCAGGCGTGCATTTGCGGAATGCGTTTGTGGCCTTCTGCCTGATTTGGAACTATCAGTGTTACCGGAACATTCAACTGGACGAACGAAGCTTCTCGAACATGGACCGCGTGACGCGTCGGACGGTCGTTACCGGCGGCGTGGGGTCGACGCTCTTCCTATCGGGGTGTCTGGATGGGTGGAACCTTTTCGTCAATCCGGAAGACAGGAAGCGACAGCAACTCTCCCAGACGACTGTTGACGAGACCATCAGGAAAGATCAGTTCTATGCAATGGGTTACGAGTTCGCGTTTCCAGTCGAAATCGAATACGAATTCGAGGTGCGTGACGGATCGAATGTCGACGTGTTAGTCCTGCCAGAGGAGGAATTTTCACTCTATCGGACGGGTAGAACGTTCGAGTCCGTCGATTCGGCGAGTGAGTTGGACGCGTCGGAGGGTGCCGTGTCAACTCACCTTTCCGAGGGACGGTATCGACTCGTCATCGACAACACGGATCAGGGCGAGGTGTCACCGCTGGACGACGAGGACAGCGTCGCGATTACCCTCGAGTTCACCAGTTACGTCGTCTGAGTACCGTCCCAAGCGTGGACCGACTAGTTGGGAGTTGACCAAAACTCATCATGAGTCTCGATCAGAAAGCAGAGCGCACTAGTCAGAGTAGACTTGGGACAGTACTGAGTGGCGTCCCAAGCCTGAACCGATGAGTCGAATCAGTTAGCGGATGTCGGTTCGACTCATCAGTCGACGCTTGGGAGGGTACGAAGTAATGGCCACAGCCTGAACTGATGAGTGAAATCGATGGGACGGTGCGATTTCGCCGCTATAGTAGCTCCTGAAGCGAGTTATACGCCGATCGCAATGCTGTCTTGCGATCAGGCGTGCAGTGACTCCGATATCAGTTGACGCGTGGAATGGGACTGAACAGTTGCCGGTTGTATTTGCAAACTCTCGCTCACCAATATTGATATGCCGAGACTATCTCTACCCAATAGAGGAGTCGATGAACCTTCGCGAATGGTTCGCAGTGTACCGGTACCGGTACACTACGACCAAATCAGGGATGATACTCAGAGGCAAGCTAGAATCGATCGCGGATAACTCCGAACAGCCGTACGAGTATCGAACAACCGGCCCCTTCGGGCTATGGTCGGTCCGATACCAGTGGAAACTTTCCAGACCCGAGACCGAAACCCAGTATCGGATCGAAGAGCGGACGTGGGTCTCTCGAAGCGCCGTGTTCTTCTTCGGCGCTCTCGTCCTGGCCACTCTTCTCGTCTACGACATCGCCATCTCGATCGGGGTTATCGGCAGAACCTTCGGGATTCTTATTGCTATCCTGGGTATCGCGCTGGTGCTCTCGTACCATCAGTTACCGGATCCGAAATCGAGTCCAATCGTAGACGCGTTCACCGAGGAGTATGGGTCGCTACAGTTACGATTCGTCCCGACGGCGGCGGTCGTGGCCGCCGCTATCGGGATCGCCCTCCTGATCAACGTCTCGACGACGCTCTCAGCGGTCGTCACGCTAACCGCCTATTACCCGTTTTCCAACCGACTCTCACCCCTATTACGGGATAAAATCGATAAGTTTGATCATGCCATCAGGCGTTTGCCAAGTGTCTCTTCGGTCTACCTGGCCACCTGTCTTCTCGTCGTTTTCACGGTCTACGCTTACACGGCGCTCTTGGGCGATATAACAGCGGTACGAACGGCACAGTACGTTCCGGGACTGTCCATCGGCACGAGCATAGGGCAGGTAGGGGCCGCCATTGTCTTTTACTGCACCGTTTACTACCTGCTACTTGACGCGAACCACGCCCGCCGCGAGTTCATCGAACAAGGGCGAACAACCGACAACCCAACCCTCCTACTCTTGTTTGGCGTCATCGTGCTCGTCGCTTCGGTAATACTATGGCTCGTGTTGCTCTCCTGGCTCGAAACCGCGATCTGGCTCCATGGCTACACTGTTCGACCGTGGGTTGTCCTTGCGACGGCGGCCACCGGGGTCGGACTCGCGTACTACGTTGTGGGCGGCATCTACCAGTGGGCACGCCTCGGTTCTCTGCTCTGGAAGCACAAACGAGCGACGACCACCGATCACGATATCGATACTGCCGGCCTGGACGTCGAGGTTCGGGTACGCGACTCGGACACAGTCGCCGCCGGTGCTGCCTCCAACGGCCTCCAAGACTACGTCGTGGTGACGAGCGGTCTCGTCGACGTCCTCGAGCCGGACGAACTCGAGTCGGTGTTGGCCCACGAACAAGCCCACGTGCAACACGGTGAGGCAAAGATCGGATTCGTTCTCGCGGCGGTTTCGCCGCTCCTACTGGTCGGGAAGAACGTCCTGTACAGCCTGCTGGATTTCCGAGCCCGTGAACTCACCGCAGATCGATACGCCGCCAAACGAACCGATCCGGCGACGCTCACTCGAGCGCTCGAGAAACTCCGCCGCTACGAGGTCGACCGGCAGATGGGATCGCAAGCGAACGTTCTACCGTCGATGACGTCGGACGACGCTCCCGAACGCGTCGAGAATCGACTCGAGCGTGCGTTCGGCTACTTTTACGGAAGCTTTGCGCTCACGGACGTCCATCCCGATATCGAAGAGCGGCTCGAGAAGATCGATGGACTCCGATGTGACCAGAAAATGGGGAACGAAACAGTCTGGGTCACGGACGGCTCCCGATGATTCCCACAAACGGATTTACTGATTCATACCATAACTGGACGTAACCGACTATCGGGAATTCGCTCGCTCGAGCGACACCGTTACTCGCCGATCGACCGCGAGCCGAACTCCGCGTTCCAGTCGTAGAAACGGGCGACGGCGGACTCCTCAAGGGAGGGCGTGGTCGCCCCGAATGCATGGTGAACATCGCGCGGGCGGATCGAACCGACGTCCAGTGAGTGCGACCGGAGGTGCTCGACGCTCTGATCGACCAGTTCCTCGAGGTCAGGGTTCCGTCGGGCGACCATGTTGCTGACCGCCTCCCGACAGAGCGCCTCGATATCCCGACCCGTGTAGCCGTCGTCGATACATTTGCGTGCGATCGATTCGACAGGGGTCGCGGCGTCAGTCATCGACGACGGGTCCGGAACGAACTCGCGCGGGCGGCCGTCGAAGTCGACGCCCCCGGCGACGGTGTGGATGCGAACGATCTCGGTCGCCGCCGTCTCGTCAGGGAGCGGGACGTGGATCCGTCGGGGAAAGCGGCTTCGGATCGCCGAATCCAGCGCCCAGGGAGTGTTCGTCGCTGCAAGTGTGAGAACGAACGAGTCGCTCGATTTCTCGACACCGTCGAGTTCGGCCAGCAGCGTATCCAGCACTCGACGGGACGTCTCGTTCATGTCGCTACTGCGTGACTGGGTCAGCGAGTCGACTTCGTCCAGAAAGATCACGCTCGGGCTCAGATCCGCCGCAGTTTCGAAGAGCGCCGTGATCTGTTTCGAGGATTCGCCGTACCACTTCGAGAGTAGGTTCCCCAGTTCGACCTGAAAGAAGTTGGCGTCGATCGATCCAGCGACCGCGGACGCGAGCAGCGTCTTGCCAGTCCCCGGCGGACCGAACAACAAAATCCGATCGGACGCCGACACCGCATCGGGCGTGTCGCGGATCGAACCGAGAGCAATCGCTCGCTTCAGGTCCCGCTGGACGTCCTCGAGGCCGCCGATGTCGTCCCACGTCGTCTGCGTCTCGCAGATGAACGACTCCATCTGCTGTCGGATTTCGTCGTCTTCGTCCGCACCGCGTCGGTCCCCGGTCGCGCCGACCCCGTTGTCGCGGTCATCAGCGACGTCGCGGTCGTCGGAGGAGGCGCGGCGGCCCTGGTCGTCGCTCGAGACGCGATCGTCAGACGAGCCTCGCTGGCTGTTCGTAAAGTGATCCTCGAGGTCCTCGCCGCTCCTGAGGATGTCCGCAGCTCGCTGCAAGCGAGCGATCTGTGTCTCTCGATCGGTTCCCTCGGCGTCGGCGAGTTCCGCGAGCGTGTCGGCCGCACGATCGAAGTACCGCGCTGCCTCTCGCTTCGTTCCGGCCCGTCGGCGGTTTTGGGCGGTTTCGAAGTGTTCTTCGTACCGTTCTCGAAGGATCTCGATCCGATAGGCGTCCGGATTCATGAATTCGGTCTCAGGTTAGAACCGCTCGGGTTCGCCCGTCGGTTCGGTGCCCGCGGGGGTCGGATCCGCCGGCTCGGGTTCGGACTCCGATGGAACGAACGTGTCGTCCGCGAGTTCGTCGAGCGTTGGAACGTCCTCGCCGTCTCTCGCCGCATTGATTGCTGCGTCAACGCGTTCGTCGGCCATCGAATCCATGTGGCTAGAGCCACCCTGGCTGATGTCCTCGAGCTGATCGGCGGCCGTTCCCCACTCAAGCAGTCTGTCTTCGCGGTTCTGGACCTTTTGTCGAATGGACTGTGCACTTCGCTCGAACTGCGCGGAGCTCATGTTCGACGGGAGCGGTTCCGGTCCCTCCTCATTGATTTGCTTGCCAAGCGCTGCCTGCTGCATGAATCGCAGGCCGACGAGTGTCTCGAGCCACTGCGAGCGCAGCGCTTCGTACTTGCTGAGCAGTCGAGAGGCCTCCGACTTGATCTCGGGAAGGCGGGTCTCGGTGGCGCTCTTCGCCTCCGCGATCTTGTCGTCGTACTCCCCTTTGGCCTCGTCCATCTCTTTCTTGTACTCCTGTTTTTGCTGCTCGAGCTTTCGGATCCGTCGCTCGAGCTCGAGTTGGCTCCACTGTTCGACGGGCGACTGTCGCAACACGACTCGACCGTACCAGCGCTTCGTTTTCGTGATGATCGTCCGGAGCATTGCGTCTCGACGTACGGAACACACTGGTAAAGCCGGGCAACCCCTCATACACGGCTCGTAGACGCTACTGTGGGAGAAACCATTTCGTCACTGCTGCGTCCCTTCGGGTCCGTACTTGAGATGTATGTCGCAGAAGAGATTCAAGGACCAATCGTCCGCGATGGCTACTATGTATTTAGGGAACGAAACCTGGCGAGACCTCGAGCACTACTTCGAGGAGCTGTCAATCGCTCTGGTTCCGGTCGGCGCGACCGAACAGCACGGACCGCACTTGCCGCTGGCGACGGACGCCCTTATCGCCCAAGCGTTCGCGCGAGAGGCAGCCGATAGAGCAGGTCTCGCATGTACGCCGACGATCGATATCGGCGTCAGCTCTCACCATCGGCAGTTCCACGGCACCATGTGGGCCGACCCGCGGGCGTTCCGGGAGTACGTCGAGTCGATCACGCGAAACCTGACGGCACACGGTATCGACCGCGTCGTCTACGTCAACGCCCACGGCGGAAACGTCGCTCCCCTCCGCGAAGTCGGACGGCGGCTTCGCGAGGACCGCGCGCTATACGCGATCGAGTGGATGTGGAACGACAGCATTCCGGACCTCGTCGAGGACTCCTTCGAGAACACCGGGCCACACGGCGGACCGAAAGAAACCGCGTTGATCCAGTACCTCGCCGAGGACCTGATACACGAGGACCGGTTGGCCCAGGCTAGAGACGGTGGCGTCGTCGACATCACGACTAACGACACGATCGTCAACGGCGCACGAACGTACTACGACGCGATCGACAACACCGAGAACGGCGTCACCGGCGATCAAACCGATGCAACCGCCGAGAAGGGCGCCCAACTGTTCGACGCCGCCGCCGATCAGCTCGTCCAACTGTGTGACTGGCTCGCCGCACAGCCGTTCGAGGATCTCATGCCGAAAGAGCACGTCTGATCAGCGTCCGAGTCTCAGTATCGATTCCGGTAGGCGGCGTGAGAGTCAGGACTCGACCGGATACTCACCGTAGTGAATCATATCGCCGAGCTGGAGGCTGTTGCCGCCCGATCCCAGGAACTCCTCCTTGCTGATCGGTGCCCGAGCCGTGTTCGTATCGATTCGGATCTCCGGCATAATGAATCGGACGAGCGCGAGCGTCTCGAGGATCCCCTCGGCAGTGATGTCGGGCGAATCGCCGAGCCTGTCTCCAACCGGCGTTCCGGAGACGGGAGAGAGCACGTTCAGTGAGAAGACGTCGATCCCGACGTCACGCAACTCGAGGGCTGCGTCGATTCGGTCGACGGGTGTTTCGCCCATCCCGACGATGATGCCCGAACAGAGGTCGATTCCAGCCGCGTTCGCTGTCTCGAGTGTTTCCCGCCGATCCTCGAAGGTGTGCGTGTTAGTGATCTCAGCGAAGTAGCGCGGTGACGTCTCGACCATGTGCACGTAGTGTTGGATCCCCGCATCGGCCAACTTCTCGGCCTCGTGCTCCTCGAGGAAGCCGACACAGGCGTCGACGTCCAGGGCCGTTTCGTCGCGAATCGTGTCGATCGCCGTGAGGAGTTCGTCCCACTCGTCGGGCCGAAGTTCGCTGTTGGCGCCTCGCCGGGTCGAGACGACGTTGAACCGCTCTGCACCCTTTGCTTCCGCTCGCTTCGCGGCGTCCCGGAGCTTCGCAGTATCGATAACCCCGTGTTTTTCCACATCCGTATCGTAGCGGGCCGAGTACGCACAGAACCCACAATCCTGGCTGCAGATCCCTCGAGTCACGTAGCCTAACCCGCGGACGGTAACGCCGTCGCCGGCGAATGCCGACCGAACATAGTTTGCACCCTCGGTCAGATCCGCGACCGGCTGGGCGGCTAACTCGAGACACTCCGATCGACGGAGTCGCTCTCCTGATTCGATTCGTTCGATCGCCTCGTCGACCACCGGGTTACCAGTACGGTCCATACGTGAACACCGCAATCGATCCGCAATAACGCTGCGCCGAGATACGCCTCGCGTAGATGCCCATAGAGAGCCGATATAGACGGTATATCTGCCGTTCTGTTCGGGTACTAATCACTCCGACAATCGCGTACGAAACATGTACGCGGCTACAGTCGTTGATTACGAACGACTTCCTTGTCTCGTCGAACGAGCTATGACCGACTCTTCCGATCGTCGACTGTCGGTACAGGATCATGCCGCGGGTCGCGTCGAACTGACGGCGAACAGGTCGTTCCTCGACGACGTTCGCCAACGGAGCGTCAACGGAAGCGATGTCAGCGAACTGTTCCACGAGAACACGAAGTTCGACGAGCGGTATCTTCACCGGTCGTCGCTGACTGCGACGGATCTCCCCGACGACATCGCCGCGGTCGAGCAGGACTATCACGGCACCGAAACGGTCGCACTCCCGGAGCCTGAATCGCTCGCGGACAAACTCCAGACGGTTCTCGAGCGACGGCGGAGCGTCCGGACGTTCGCGAACAGGGGCGTCACCGAAAGCGAACTCGGGACGATTCTCGGTCGATCGATACAACCGACTGCCGAGGAGCAAGCCGGCCCCGTCTCGGAGACGTTTCGCCCGTACCCCTCTGCAGGCGGCCTGTTCCCTATCGAAGCGTACCCCGTCGTCGTCAACGGGGACGGCCTCGCTGACGGAACGTACTACTACTCACCGCGCACACACTCCCTCCGCCGCCTCGAGTCGGGAACCGAAGAGATGCACGCGGCGTTCGAGGCCTGCTTCATGGACGCCGCGTTCTCGCGGGAGATCGTTTCGGAGTCGATCGTGACGATCGTGTTGACCGGCAGTTTCAGCCGTACCAAGGCCAAGTACGGCCCCGTCGGCTACCGATTCGCGTTGCTCGAGGCTGGCCACCTCGCCCAGAACCTGCTGTTGACGGCGGAAGCGCTGGGGATGGGCGGCGTCCCCCTCGGTAGTTTTCTCGATGACCGATTAGACGAGTTCCTCGGCGTCGACGGCGTGAACGAGAGCGCACTGTATCCGATCGCACTCGGCCACCCTGCAACCCATGAATGAGCACCAGCCTCTTGCGTCGTACCCGCGGCTCAATCCCGCGTTCGTCCCGGTCGTCGTCTCCGACGACGAAGTCCATTTCACGACTGGCCCGTGGAGCGGTCCCCTGTTCGAGATCAGCGATGACGACCGGGACGGCATCCTCGCCGACCTCGTCTCGCTGCTTGACGGGACGCGACACATCGACGAGATCCGTGCTGCGTTCGCTCCAGAGCACGGTGACGACGTCACCGCCGTTCTTCACGCGTTACAAGAGAAAAGTATCGTTCGCGATGCTGGCGACGAACTCGATGCAGACCGCGCAGCGATCGGCGGTTACTTCTCTCTTCGCGATACGGACGCCGACCCCGCCGACCGGATCGCACAATCTCAGGTCGGCGTCGTCGGTGCGGGGGCCGTCGGCAGCGCAGTCGTCGAGATCCTGCTCGAGGTGGGCGTCGACCGGGTGGCGTACGTCGACCTCGAGTCGGCTGACACAGCGTGGACCCAATCGCTGGACGCTGACCGGTTCGACGTGTACGAGCCGGACCGACTCGAGGTCGTCGTCGAGAACGCCGATTTTGTCGTGCTGGCCGCGGACGCGCCGTATCCCGTGATCGCGGACGAAATCGACGATCGAGCGCACGAGAGCAGGACACCCTGGACAGCAGGAATCATCAACGGTCTCGACGGACAGATCGGACCGACGGTGTATCCCGGTGAGACGGCGTGCTACGAGTGTTTCAGGCGGCGAGCCGATGCCGCGTCCCGCTCCGACGTCGGATACAGCTCCGTTGCCGAGGCGTCGGTCGCCGACTCCGTTCGGTCGTCGATCGCTGGATCTGTGCTTCCCTCGTTCGCGCACGTCGTCGCTGGAGTCGTGACAACTGACATTCTTAAACAGCTCGCCGGCGAGTTCGGGATCACGACGGGGAGCGTGATCAACTACGACTTCTACGATTTCGCTGTCCAGTTCGACGAGGTACTTCGCCTGCCGCGATGTGAGCGGTGTGGCCGGGGTTCTAATCGCGTGGATACCCCACGACACGTGACACTCGAGCACCTCGCGGATAGCCATGGAGGTGCGTGAGGATGGACGTACGCACGACCGATTACCCCGACAATCGTGCGAAGCGGTGTCTGGGGCGCGTCTGCGGGTTGGTGAACCACCTCGGGTTCAAACGGAGCGACCGTGGGCGGGATGAGTTCGCGGCGACCGAGATTGCGTCGGCGTCGATCACGGATCTCCTTCCCGTTGAATCCGATCCGATCGACGTGACGGTCGGTGGCGGCGGGTGGACGACGTCAGCAGCTACGATCACGGCGCTCGGCGAATTCCTCGAGCGGTACGCGATGTACTGGCCGCGCGAGGACGCTGTTAAGGCGTCGTACTCCGAGCTACAGGAGTCCGGGCGGCAGGTGATCGACGACGAGTACCTCAATGCCTGGAGAGCGTCCGATCTTGAGGACGCAAGATTTTGTACGTTCGACCGGGAGACGTCACTCGAGTGGGTAGAGGGAATCAATCTCCGGTCGGGCGATGGCGTGTTCCTCCCGACGGAACTCGTGTGCTTCGGTAGCCGCGACGAAGACCGGTACTTCCCCGTGTCAACGAGCGGCACTGCCTGCGGAAGTTCGCTCGCTCAGGCGGTCGTAAACGCCCTCTACGAACAGGTCGAGCGAGACGCGATTATGCGGATGTGGTACGAACGGCGAGTCCCGACGCGACTCGACGTCTCCGCCCGGGACGATCTCGAGACGCTCCGACGCACCGTCGCTTCGGATCGGTATCGCGTCGAGCTCCTCGAGTTGCCCACACCGACCGAGTGTTTCGTGACGGTGGCGGCGGTCATCGGTGAAGACGATCGTGCCCCAAAATTCCTACTGTTCGCTGGGGCGGGTCTCACGCGGCGGTCCTCGATTCGCGCGGCGCTGTCGGAAGCAGCCGAGGGACTCGTTCAGACGAAACACCGGCTGGCCTACGGAACTGGGAGTGGTCACGGGGAAACCGTCGTCCCCGACCCCGATCAGATCTACAACTTCGCGGACAACGTCGACTACTACATGCAACCGACTCACTTCGACGAGGTCGCACACCTCCTCGAGGGCGATGTTCGCCGCGTCACAGACTACGAGCGGCTGCCCCTTCGAGACCCGGAAACGGAACTGGACGCGGCGCTCGAGGCCCTCACCGCTGATATCGATGCCTCGCCGATTGCAGTAGATCTCACGCCCGTAGAGGGACGCGAGCTGGGACTGTACGTCGCCGCCGTCTTCGTTCCAGAACTGATCGAAATCTCGTTTCCGGGGACGCCCCCGCTCGACCATCCACGCCTCGAGAATCACCGGACCGATCGCGGACATCCGTTTCCGTGATGTGTCGCGTGCTGTCCCGTCTACACGGCGCGTATCTCGGAAGAATAAATATACGGGTCTCGGACGACCATCCATATGGGTATGAAGTTGACAATCACCCAGAAATCGGAGAACGGTCCGAAAAGCAAAGCCGACGAGACTCGAGCCGGCTGTGCCGCTGCCTGCGGGTGTGCGAGCGAGTAGTTCTCGTTTCCGGAGGCACCTCGAAGGTTCGAGCACGGGAACAGTGCGATTACCGCTGCGGCTTTTCCATCTTTCCAGACGTGGCACTGACCCGGAACATGAACGTGGGGGCTGTCGTCCCAGTGGGGAACACGATCCAGAATGGGCCACGAACTGCACAGATATCCAGCCGAGACGCAGAAACCACCGACGACACCACTACCACCGCAATCATACCATGCACAAACTGACCGTCGACGACATCGAACCAGAACCGGAAGGCGATATGGAGATCGACCGACGAAACCTCGGGGACGCACTCGAGACGACTGACCTGGCGATGAACTACTACGTCCTCGAGCCCGGAGAAGCGTTCGCGGGTGGATTGCACGCACACCTCGATCAAGAAGAGGTGTTCTACGTCCTCGAGGGAACGGCGACGTTCGAGACGAAGCGCGATCCTAACGCGAAGAACGAACTCCTCGAGGTCCGGACCGGAGAGGTCGTCAGGTTCGCCCCCGGCGAGTTCCAGCAGGGCCGAAACGAGTCAGACGAGCCGGTTGTCGCACTCGCGCTCGGTGCGCCGAAGAACTCAGTGGAGGGACGGGTTCCGAAGACCTGCCCCGAGTGTTCCGATAGCGATTACCTGGTAACAGTCATGCGAGGCGGAACCTTGCTGCTCCAGTGTCCGACCTGCGAGACACTCCACGATAATACTCTTCATTGAGACGGTCCTAGCGAGGAGACGAGGGCGCCTGCTGGCCGTCATACGGTCTGTTCTAACAATGCACCGGCGCAACTGCGCTTCCGAGGAGTGCGCCGAAAAATCGGTACGTGGGTCAGACAACAGTTCAGTATGGCAGAGAGTTCATTATACTCGAGTATGTTTTTCAACGCATGGCGACCTGGCGTCTTCTCGGATGTAATCTCGTCCAGCGAAAGAACCCGAACGTGACCATTCCACCGCCGGCGTACGACGCGCTCTCGCTCGCCGACAGACTGCACGCCTACTGGGCGATTGATCACGAACTAGAGTGGCCGGTACTGCTCGAGCAACACCCGTTTGCCGCGTCCGGCCTCGAGCCACAGCGGTTCGCGACGCTCGGCGAGTTCGGCCTTCGGGGTTCCGACGACCGAATGATTCGGCTCCCCAAACGACTTCGAAGCGGGGCGTTCGACCCGAACGGGTCGGCACCGATCCCGTGTCGTCGGTTCGCGCCCGATCAGTTTCGACTGTTCGTCGAACGAACGGAGCCGGCGGACGAGAGCCCGATGATTGCCGTCGTAACCGAGTCCGAGTTCCGATCGCGGCTCGAACGAAACGGTAGCGATCGGTGGGCCGAAACCGATCGAAACTACGCGGCCGTCTTCCGCGCCGGCCTCGGCGATACGGTTCCGATCGAGACTCGCCGGAGCGGTGAGAGCGACGGTGCCGATGCTTCCGAACCGGTATTCGAGGATCTGGCCGAACTCTATCGGGTCTGCAACGATGCCGACGGCGAGATCCGAACGCTCATCCGGCAGGTGCCGAGCACCGACGCCTCTGAGATGGTCACTCGCCAGTACTCGAGTCTCCTCACTGGGACACTGATCGAGCACGGCATCGAGGCCGAGGCGTTCTTCGATTCGCTCTATACGACCGCTGAACCCATCGCCGAGCAGATGGCCGACGTCGCGTTTCGTATCGATATCGACGACAGAATGGAGCAGATCGACTTTCGAACCGACCGTGGCACCCTCACAGTCGAGCAGCCGAAGTTACTGTGGGATTGCCACTGCGAGAAACCCGTCGGAAGCTTCGAATCGGAGCAACGACCGATCAACGCAGACGACTTCGCATGTCCGATTCACGATCACGAACTGGGCGACTATGTGAGCGACCGGTTCACGAGCGATCACGCCGTGCTCCGCTTCGACGAAACGGACGTATTCTGGAAGAACACACGAAACCTGTGGCCGCCCTCGGTCGACGCGTTCAAAATCGTTGAGGCGCTGCAGGCCGACGGCGCCTTCAGTGCCGACCTCAACTCGATCGCCGATGTCGGCTGCGGCACCGGATTCCTCGGCATTGCGCTGGCGAGAGCGAACCCGTCGATCGAAGACGTGTATCTCACCGATTGGTTACTGACCCCGATTGCCGTCGCGAAGGCGAACTGGCTCCGAAACGTCGGTCGGTGGGACGGGACGTCCCCGACGTTACATCTCCGTCTTGGGCTTGGGTTTCAGTTCGCACACCATCGAGACCTCCTCGAGAGGCCGGATCCAGTGGACCTATGTATCTGCAACCCGCCATATCTTCCCGATCTAGAGGCGTTCCAAACCGTCGGTATTAATCACACCGTTGGCGGGACCGATCTTCTCGAGAACGTGATCGAGCACGGCCTCGAGGTTGCATCCACAACGTACGTCCACTTCTCGGATATCGCCCTCGACATCGCTCAACAAGCGGCTGACAGAGCCGGCGTCGAACTCGAACTCGTCGATGAGAAGTGGGAAGTTCCCTTCAGAGTTGTTCACGCGCTCGACGCCGAGGACTACACCGAAACGCTCCTCGATCACGGGCTCAAAACGCGGACCGAGGGACGGTACAGGTATTGGCACGATATCGGAACCTATCGTATCGAACGCTAAGACGTATTCACTCGGTGGCGGCCCCGCTGACAACGCGCCTATCAATTCTGCTGGATTCCGCGACAGTAATCGCCGCGACCTCCGTGGGCAAGCGGAGCCAGTCGTCGAACTGTGACGGAGTCAGGAGGTAACACCACCGGGGCGATCCGTCGTCACCGTGTGGGTACACGAAGTGTAGTATTGTATCCCCCTTCGAGAGGGAGATATCCGCTGAGATCCCTGCTCGCTGAACCTGCTGACTCAACGTCTCTCCGGAATTGTCGAAAAACTGAAACGGGATCGTCAAGCGATACGAGTCTCCTGCTCTGCCAACGGTACGCGATCCCACGGACTTGACGCACCGACCAACCGGTTCTGCGGCGGCCAGAACCAGCCGCTCGGATTCAATTTCGTACCCCCAGTAGCCGTCCGAACCTGCACTCAACAGCCCCGTTTCGCGAAGTTTCTCAGGCAAGGAGACCCGTCCCTCGGATTCGATTAGGGCGCTCCCCCCGTATCGCCAGTCGACGGCTTCCTCTTTCACCGGCGTCCGATTGCGTGACCCAGACATTGCATTCGAATCGAAGCCGCGAATCGCGGTATAACGAGGTGGCGCTGGGAGGTGCTGCCCACTGTCTGGATACGTTCACCCACTGCAGAAATATTTAAATAGTTGTTAGTGTCGGAATCCGACGGGAACACCGCTGTGGTCCAGATATCCTATAGTAGCCACTGAAAGTCAGTGCACACCTAATCGCACAACTGTTGTGCGATTGGCGTGTAAACAGTTTCAGTTGTTACTATAGCGCCGATCCCGTCTCTTTCGAACGAACACCCTCGACTCAGGTCTCCTCAACTGCCGATTTACAAGCACTGTAGCTCCACGGTGATCGTATTACCACGACTGGATGTATTGAACGCAGGTGCCAAGAGACCATACGACAGCCGAAAGATCACTTCACCGCCACGTACTACGAAATGAGTGAACTCGGTTCGAAATCCGTGAAGACGACTCGTCGTTGCTCGTTGACACAGTCTCGGCGTGGTACTCTCCGATAGCCACCTACTTCGAAAAGACAGCTATGACGAACGTCGAAATTTACACGTCCGCGAACGACGACTTAGATCCGAATCGGAAATGTAAGGACCGAGCCAGTATCTCACAGGCGTTGGCTACTGACCTCGGCCTCGAGAGACAGGACCACATCCGGGTCGACAATGGACCGTATTCCACATATTATCGAGTCAACAGCATTCATGAAAATCCCTCGAAACCGATTCTCGTCCACGAAAATCACATTGACCGATTCGGCGTCTCACCTGGTTCGAGGGTCGACGTTTCGACCGCAATCCCGCGGGAAACTCCTGCGGAAGCAAAAGAGAGTGGTGGGCTCGCGGAGGTATTGAAGGACGACGGCGTGCAAGATTCCGTTCTAGTAACTGCTCCGCACGGAGGCGCAGCCGAAAAAGGGACGCACCAGATGGCTGAACGGTGTTACGAACGATTACGGCAAGAAGGAGTTCCGGTTTCGCTCTGGATGCTTCTCGGATATAAATCGCCAGCACAGGAGTTGTCGTCGTTTCGAACCTGGCGTGTCGGCAGCCCGATTCGAGGTCAGAACGGATATCCCGGTTTGATGGAAATTGTCGATCGGGATTTCGATTTGGTGATCGGTTTCCACCGATCCGGTTACGAATATATTGAGGTCGGAGGGCGTATTGAAAAATCCGTTCGGGATTCGGTTGCTGAGAAATTACGTGAGAGAACAGGCAAATCGGTAAAAACAGTGTTATCTGAACTATGTAATCCGGGAACTCATCGAAAGGTGTCCGTGAATTATCTTTCCGAGGATGACGGTGGCTTACATATAGAGTGTACACCGGACACGTGCAATACGTACCAGAAAGCTGTCTCTCTGTCTGTCGTCGAAGTAGTGATGGACTATCTTCGTTCAGCGAGAGAATCCCAACCTTGTTGTGAGTGACGAGTGTTCTGACTGGTCGGAACCGAAGAGCGAACAGGGGCATGGCAAGACTGGAGGTCTTGCTGTCGTTCGAAAGATGCACGTCTTTCGTGATGACGAGACGCGTATCGTCTCGAACTACACCCGAAAATCTTCGATTTTCGAGGACAGGAGTGGATCACGTACGCTCCCTCTCGTTCATACGATCGTTGTTTGTACGCACCAATAGGGGGAGAGACGCACTCGCAGACGCCTCGAGATCAGCGATGAGTACGGATCAATCCATTCGAAGTGACTCATTTCGAGAGCGTACAGTTGAGGGGTACACGAACGACCGCTTGCAGAATTATCCAGGTGATGTTGCTTGGCTGAACGGCCACGAGCTCGTCGCGATCGACGAGTGGCTCCCTGGGATTGAACCGTCTCCATACGAGGTCAATCTCATAGACAGCTACGAGCACCGCACCCGCTACTGGCGCTGTCGGAACTGCGTCCAGGAGCGGAACCGTCGCGACGACTTTGTTAAACCGTGCGAGGATTCCCAGCTGTCAACCCCGCTCGAGACCGGCGGGTATTCGATCGACGAACCTCGAACTCGTTTGGCACTGACGGAAAAGATCAACGTCCAATTCGTGCAACCGGGACCGATCTACGAGGTAGACAGCGAGAACAGGAATAAGTATGTTGTCGACATCGAGGATAAGACATATACCTGTCCCGATTTCGAGCAGCGTCGTCCTGATGGCGGCTGTAAGCATCTCTGACGTGTTGATCTCGAGATTTGGACTGGACTCGTCCCCGCACCAGATGGTACCTTCTTTCGGTAACAAAGATGTCATAAGAGAGTTTTCAGAGAGGTCGATCTACCATCCGTTCTAGCACTACTTCTGGGGTTTAATCGCGTTCGCACCGCCTCAAACACAAATTACGGTAATGATACAGTAATGCCACGCTGTCATGCGGTTTACTCCTTTTGTTGATTGTCTAAGCGGTGGTGCAGAAGTCG
>LFCJ01000053.1_pt1 | contig 58675 bp, 75 predicted proteins | sample 643141 | NCBI WGS metagenome assembly LFCJ01 (sample SAMN03766243, study PRJNA286221) | soda lake metagenome | biome: soda lake; feature: Kulunda steppe; material: water; isolation source: sample B1-Br-g2 brine of Lake Bitter-1 | place: Russia: Kulunda steppe | collected 2010-07
AGGTTCAGAAAGTTTCAGATATTTACACTGAAGAGAAAGCCGAATCCTACGGACTTGAAGAAGATCAGATAGTAGTGATGATACATTCCGGCTCAAGAGGTCTAGGACATGAAACCTGTACAAAGTACCTTAGAAAGTTTGAGAAGCAGTATCCGGAAATAGCTGAAGAGATACCTGAAAAAAATCTTATGTATGCCCCACTCAACGACAAGCTAGCGCAAGACTACAAGGAAGCCATGTATGCTGCAGCGAACTACGCTTGGGCAAACAGACAAGCACTAACACAGGCAGTAAGAGACTGTCTAGACCGCATCTTTGATCAACCAGAGGTAGATCTGCTTTACGACGTATGCCATAATATCGCGAAAGAGGAGAGGCATATGGTTGACGGAGAGGAAAAACAGCTACTTGTACATAGAAAAGGCGCTACTAGAGCCTTCCCCTCAGGGAGGGAGGAGATACCTGAAACCTATAGAAAGATAGGTCAGCCAGTGCTCATACCTGGAAGCATGGGAACCTCAAGCTATATCCTCTCCGGAGGAAAGAAATCACTAGATATGTCGTTTGGATCGACAGCTCACGGCGCCGGTCGACTAAAATCCCGGACACAAGCCAAAAAGGACTACTGGGGAGAAGATGTACAGAAGGAGCTTGAACGAAAAGGTATTCTTGTGAAAGCAGCATCAGGATCAACAGTTGCTGAAGAGGCTCCTGGAGTCTACAAAGATATTGATGAAGTAATAAAAGTCTCAGACAGATTAGGAATCGGCGAAAAAGTAGCTAAGACTCTCCCTTTGGTAAACATTAAGGGATAGACTAAAGACAGCTCAGCCCTTTTTTATGACCCTACTTCACAGGACGCCTTATTTATAAAAGTTAGTTTCGACTGTTTTGATACTCCCTTGGAATATACTTTTCTTGGGAGACAAGCCCTTTTCTAAACGAAAGGGCCTCTGGGAGGACTGATAACACTATGCCAAAGAAAAATAGACCAAGAAGCGGATCTTTACAGTTTAAGCCCAAGGTTAGAGCTGAAAGGATTTACCCAGACATCTCTAAATGGGAAGAAACAGACGAACAAAAACCGTTAGGCTTCGCAGGCTACAAAGTAGGAATGACCCGAGTCCTAATGATCGATGATCAAGAAGGCGCAACAAGAGGTCAAGAAGTAGCGGAAGCAGTAACAATACTAGAAGCACCGCCACTAAGAGTTTACGGAGCACGTTTCTACACAGAAGACCCTAACTCTGGTAAACAGGTCTTCACAGAAGCATGGACAGAAAGTCCTTCCAAAGAACTACAAGAGGCAGTCGACATTCCAAAGGACGGAAACCTCGACAACTTCGAAAAAGCAGAAAAACACGCCGACAGACTAAGCGACGTAACACTTCTCGTACATACACAGCCACAGCACACCGGACTGTCAACAAGCAAACCGGCAAACTTCGAACTAGGTATCGGAGGAGATATAGAAGACAAGCTTGAGTACGCAGAAGAAATGATTGGAAAAGAAATCGAGTTCGGAGACGTATTTGAAGAAGGAGACTACTCCGACGTAATCGCAGTAACGAAAGGAAAAGGATTCGAAGGACCAATAAAGCGTTACGGAATCAAGAAACTAGACCACAAGACACAGAAGAAACGCCGTAAAGCAGGAAACGTCGGTCCATGGCATCCAGACACACTAAGCTGGAGAGTGCCATTACCAGGACAACAAGGATTCAACAACCGTACCGAGCTGAACAAGAGAATTCTAGAACACGGAGAAGAGCCAGAAGAAGTTCAGAGAGACGGCGGATTCAAAGGATACGGAGAAGTCCAGTCTAACTACATACTAATCAAGGGATCGGTTCCAGGACCATCAAAGAGAATAGTCCGATTAAGAACCGCTCTTAGAAACGATGAAAACCCAGGCAAACCAGAGATAACACACATCGACCAGTGAGAAAAAAATGACAGATCTACCTGAACAGTTCGAAGAAAGAGTAAGACCGGATATTATCAAGAGAGCATTCCTCTCAATCCAGTCAAATAAAAGACAATCATACGGCCACGACAAAGAAGCAGGCCTGAAACACGTAACATACTGGAAAAACAGAAACAACGCTTACAGAAGCCGTAAGGGAAGAGGAATGTCCCGAGTACCTAGGAAGATAAGCGTAAGAAGAGGAAGTCAGTTGTTCGGACCTGCAGCAGAATCCCCAGGAACAAGAGGCGGAAGAAGAGCACACGGACCGAAAGCTGAGAAAGAGTTCTCAGAAGACATAAACAACAAAGAGAGAAGAAAAGCAATCCGTTCAGCACTCGCAGCTTCAACCTATCAAGAAATCGTTTCAGAGAAACATAACTACAACGGAGAACTACCTCTTATAACAGGAGGTCTAGACAGTATCGAAAAGACTTCTGAACTAAAAGAGACACTAGAAGAACTAGGACTAGAAGATGAACTAGAAAGAGTAACAGAGAAGAAAGTAAGAGCAGGAAAAGGAACAGGTAGAGGCAGAAAATACAGCAGGAAAGTAGGTCCTCTAGTAGTAGTTGCTGAAGACAACGGAATAGTTAACGGAGCAAACAACCTTCCCGGAGTAGAAGTCTCGTTAGTAGATCAGCTAAACGCAGAGAAACTAGCACCAGGAGCACACGCAGGAAGACTTATCGTCTGGGATCAAAAAGCATTAGAAAAACTTGAAGAGGAACAACTTTACCTCTAGAAAGGTGAATAAAGAAATGGAAGAACATAAGGCACTAAACATAATAGAGAACCCTCACATGACCGAACAAGCAATGGACATGGTAGACAGAGACAACAAACTAGTACTTATAGTAAATCTCGACGCAAATAAGAACCAAGTAGAAGACGCGGTTGAGAGCTTGTTCAATGTTACGGTTAAAAAAGTAAACACCTCGATTACACCACAGGCGAAGAAGAAAGCTTACGTCCAGCTATCTGATTCGGACGATGCAATGGATATCGCCACGAAAATGGGTATGATGTAAAATGGGAGGAAAAATACGTACACAAAGAAAGGGTAAAGGCTCTTCGAACTACAAAGCCTCATCTCACAAAGGCAAAGGAGCCGTAGAAACAAAGAACGCAGAAATAACAGGAACAGTAGTAGATATAGGTCATGACCCAGCAAGAACAGCTCCTATAGCGAAAGTAGAATACGAAGATGGAGAGACCAGAAACATTCTCGCGCCAGAAAATCTTGCGGTAGGAGACGAGATACAGATAGGTGTATCAGCACCAATTGAAGAAGGTAATACCCTACCAGTAGGAGAAATCCCTGAAGGAGTACCAATACACAATATTGAATTACAGCCAGGAGACGGTGGAAGACTTGTTAGAAGTAGCGGAACATACGCATTCGTTGTAACACACGAAAACGATGGCGTAAGAATCCGGTTACCAAGTAAAGATTTCAAGAAACTTAACACAAAGTGCAGAGCAACCGTAGGAAAAGTTGGAGCCGGAGGAAGACTAGAGAAACCGTTTGTAAAAGCAGGAAACAAGCATCACGCAATGAAAGCAAGAGGAAAACAGTATCCGAAAGTTTCAGGAGTAGCAATGAACGCTGTAGACCACCCATTCGGTGGATCAGCAAAACCAGGAAAAGCAAAAACCGTTTCACGTCACGAATCACCTGGGCGTAAAGTCGGTAACATAGCCGCAAAAAGAAGCGGTAAAAAGAAGAAAGATTAGGTGAGCAGAAAAAATGAGCGATGAATTCACATTCAGAGGAAAAACAATGGATGAACTGGAAGAGATGAACCTCAACCAGTTCGCAGATCTCCTCAACGCAAGAGGAAGAAGAAAAATCAAGAGAGGTCTAAGAGAAAACGAGAAAAAGATTCTCAAAAATCTCAAAGAGAAAGACACAGTAAGAACCCATGAGAGAAACATGATAATCGTCCCTGAGATGGTAGGAAAGACCGTTGAAGTATACAACGGCCAAGATTTCGTACCTGTAGAAATAAAAGAGAAAATGCTAGGACATTACCTCGGAGAATTCGCAAAAACCCGTAAAAGAGTTTCACACAGCGCACCAGGACTCGGTGCTACAAGAAGCTCACAGCACGTACCTCTCAAGTGATATAAATGCCAGTACAGACAGAAGAACATCAGGCAAAAGCAGTTGGAAACAATCTCAGAGTTTCCTGGAAAGACTGTACAGAAATCGGTCGCTTTATCAAAGGCGACTCTGTAGAAAAAGCAGAGGAAAAGCTAGAGAGAGTAATAGAAAAAGAGCTACCTGTACCATACACAAAGTTTGACTCGGATGCAGGACACAAATCAGGTGGAGGAGCAGGAGGATACCCTGTAAAAGCTTCAGAAGAAGTACTTGACCTTCTAAGAAGTGCGAAATCCAACGCAGAACACGAAGGACTGAATGTTGACAGCCTTGAAGTACAAAACGTAATAACAAACCAAGGATCAACATTTAGAACACCTAAGAGACACAGAGGCAGAAGCCCTAAAACCGCTCACGTAAACATAATTGTAGGAGAACGATAATATGCAGGAAAAACAGTTTATACAGGAAGGCGCAAGGAAAGTACGTCTACACGAGAGACTTCAAGAAGAGCTTGAAGGCGCAGGATACTCAAACGCTGACATAGTAAGAACCCCTACATCCACAAAGATAGTTATATACGCACAGAGACCAGGACTTGTGATCGGTAGAGGAGGTTCCCGAATTAAAGAACTAACAAATACTATAGAAAACGTCTTTGACTTTGAGAATCCTCAGATCGAGGTAAACGAAATAGATAACCCTGACGCAAACGCACAGATAGTAGCACAGTCAATGGCCTCTTGGTTAGAGAAAGGAGGAAGAGCAAAAAGGGTAGGATACACATACCTTAGAAGAGTTAAAGAATCTGGAATTATCGGAGCAGAAATCGAAGTAACAGGTAAGATCAGCGGAAACCGTGGAAGAACAGAGAAGTTCTCATTCGGATACGTCAAAAGATGTGGGAACACATCAAAAGAGAACGTAGATAAAGGATACGCATTAGCAAGAACCAAGCCAGGAGCAATTGGAGTAAAGGTCCGGTTGATGAAAGAGATGCCTGATTTCATGCACAGAGACGTAGACGTGGAGAAAGAGCTGATGCATGAAACAATAAGTTCTGATGAGACACATGAGAAATCAGAGAAGATAGAAATGATTATCGCTGAAGCTGAAAACATGACAGCAGGAGAGATAGAAAGAGCTATAGAAGAGCTTGAGGGAATCGGTGAAGGAGATGTGTCAACTTCAGAGGTAAGAAAAGTATTCGAGAAAGGTGACCATGATACAGAAGAGAGTGAAGAAACTTCGGAAGAAGTTGAAGAAGAGGAAGTTGAAGAAGAAACAGAAGATACAGAAGCCGATTACGAAGAAATTGTTTCAGGAACTATCAGCGATGCAAAAGATGCATTAAATGAACTGGAGAATCCTGACTATGCAGCAGCACTTGAAGCTGAAAAATCAAACAAAGACAGAAAAACTCTAACCCAATGGTTAGAGAATAAGAAAGAATAAAAACAGAACACTAGGTGTCATAGATATGGCGATTTTAAGAACAGACGAAGTAAGAAACATGAGCGAAGATGAACTCAAAGAAAAAATAAGAGACCTCAAAACAGAGATAATGGAAGAACGAGGTCAGATTGAGACAGGAGGATTCGCTGACAACCCGGGAAGAATCAAAGAGATGAAGAGAACAATCGCCCGTATAAAAACAATTCTTAACGAAAGAGGTTCTGAATAGATACTAATGGCTGAAACTACTTGTCAAAAATGCGGAATGCCTGAAGACCTGTGCGTATGTGATGACATCGCACGGGACGAACAGAAGATAACAGTTAAAATCGATACAAGAACTTTCAACAAGGAAATGACCGTTATAGAAGGTCTTTCCGAGGACGTTGATATAGACACACTTTCTTCCACACTCAAGTCTAAACTTGCATGCGGCGGAACAGCTAAGAATGGCCAGATACAGCTCCAAGGAAACCATATCCGAAGGATCAAAGAAGTTCTGTCCGATGAAGGTTTCGACAGAAACCAGATAGAAGTAAAGAACTAAAGGAGAAAAATTAAACATCTCCCTTAGCTATCCTTTATTATGCCAGGAGCATTATTTCTTGAAGACGACAAAGTCAATCTTAGAACTATTGAGGAGGAAGACTTAGAGTTTCTAAGAGATAATATAAACAGTCCTAGAATTCGTACATTTCTAACTGTAAGAAAGCCTCAAAATATGAGCCAACAAAAAAGTTTTTACGAAGAGGTTATCAGCGGTGAAGAAGATGTGCACCTGGCAGTATGTGATGACGAAGATATAGTAGGAATCATCTCTCTGGAAGAAGACAGGAAAGATGTCGGTGTAGCGAAAATAGGTATCTGGATAGGGAAAGATTACCAAGGAAACGGTTATGGTACAGAGGCAGCAGAACTCATAACAGATTACGGTTTCAGCACCTTAGACTATCACAGAGTTATGGCCCAGGCTTATGAATCCAATAAGGCGTCACAGAGAATATGGGAGAAGCTTGGATTCACCAAGGAAGGAGAGCTACGCGAACAGATCTACAGAAACGGTAACCGGGAGAACGCATATGTTTATGGAGTTCTAAAAAGAGAGTGGCTGGAAGAGTAACCCTATTTATAAAACTTGGTTTCGATTATTGTCTTGTCCGCTTGAAGTCGGACTTTGAGCCTGACAGCCTTTTGTCTTGGTTGTAGGTTAGAAGGGTTCGATACTTCAGGCATTGGAGAAAAACCTCGTATTAAGTCTGAGTTGTTTTTCCATGTGCCTGTTGTCAAGTGGTTTAAAAGATTTACATACGATTTGAAGACTACGAAGAAGGTGTTGACCTTGGCAAAACAAGAACAAGAAGAGGAAAAAATTGAACAGTCGACAAGCATAGAGTTCCCGACTAGAGGCAGTACTTTCGTCGGAACCGTCGAATCAACAAAGATGGAGAAATCAGCAACGGTAAGATGGGAGTACAGTCAGAAAGTACCGAAATACGAGAGATTCGAAAGAAGAAACACAAAAATAACCACTCACGTCCCTGAAGATCTAGAAGTGGAAGAAGGAGACAGAGTCAGAGTTGCCGAGACAAGACCTATCTCAAAAACCAAAAGCTCCGTAATAACAGAGGTTCTACAGAAATGAAGCCAATAGGTTCCAGCATTACAAGAACACTGGATATCGGTGCAGAGCTAACATGCGCAGACAACTCCGGAGCAAAGAAGCTGAAAATCATCGGAGTAAAAGCACGGCAAGGAAGAAGAAGCCGCAGAAACTCTGCAGGAATCGGAGACGTAGTAATGGTAAAAATACTTAGAGGAGATCAAGAAGTCAAAAACCAGGTCTTTGAAGCAGTAATCGTGAGACAAGCAAAGGAGTTCGAAAGACCGAACGGACTAAGAGTAAACTTCGAGGACAACGCAGCAGTGCTAGTAGAAGAAAACGGTCTTCCAAAAGGATCAGTAACACGAGGACCAATTGCAAAAGAAGTAGTAGAAAGATACTCCCCAATCGGGAAAATCGCATCACAGGTGGTATAGAAAATGGTAGACAAGACACAGAACTGGAGCAGCAACTGGAAATCAAGCACCAACCCTTCCAAACAAAGAAAATACAGAGAAAATGCTCCACTACACGTTAAGGATAAACTTATTTCAGCAAACATGGATAAAGAACTCAGAGAAGAACTTGACACAAGAAATATTACGATTAGGACCGGCGATAGAGCTAAAGTAATGAGAGGAGACCACAAAGGCCGCGAAGGAATAATCAATAGAATTGATAGAGACAAAGGAGTTGTGTTTATTGAAGGAATCCAAAATGAGAGACAGGACGGCTCTAAAAGCCAGTTACCGATAAGACCTTCCAACATCCAGCTTACAGCGCTAAATGTAGATGAGCTTACAAGAATCCAAAAATACGATGTTGACGATGTTGAATCAATCAAGGTTGATGAAGAAGAACTCGAAGTACTTGAAGAAGATGAAGAAAGTGAAATGATGCAGAGAATGCAAGAGCAGTCGGATACAGAACAAGATGACGAAGATGAAGAAGAGGAAGTACAGGAATCTGAAGAAAAAGAGGAACCAGAGGAACAAGAAGTAGAATACGAAGAAGTAGTATCTCAAAACATCGGAGAAGTCAAAGAAGAACTAAACAACCTTGAAGAACCTGATTACGAAGCAGCACTTAAAGCTGAAAAAGCAGGTAAAGACAGGAAAACCCTTGTAGAATATCTAGAGAACAAGAAAGAGGATTAAATAATGACACATCAGAAAAGACTCTCAGCACCAAAACACTACCCAATAAAAAGAAAACAGAACACATACGTGTCGACAATCAAAGGATCAAGAAGTAGTGAAAACGCTATACCTGTTGTACTGTTCCTAAGAGACGTATTAGAATACGCAGACACAGAAAAGGAAGCAAAAGAAATAGTAAGAAAAGGACAGATCTTAAGGAACGGAGAACCTGTAGGAGATATTAAAGAAGGAGTAGGAATCCTCGACATCATTGAGATAAAAGAGACAGAGGAAATCTACAGAGGAATTAGAAGAGGAAAATACATAGAGTTTCTCCCTGTAGAAGACAAACGAGCATTCACAAAAATAGTAGGAAAAACCGTTCAAGACGAAGACTACGTATACAGACTTCACAACGGAGAAAACTACAGAACTGGAGACGAATACAGCACCGGTAACACACTACTGTTCGAAGACGGAACAGTAAAAGAGCTAGAACTAGAAGAAGGATCAGAAGTACTAGTGATAAAAGGTAAACACGCCGGAAAAACCGGGGAACTTGAAGAAATCGAGAGAAGAGGGAACAACAAATCCGGAAAAGTCACTAACGGCGAAATGTTTGAAACCAAGATAGAGAACCTTGTAGCTATAGAAGAGATGGAGGTTGAATAAAAATGTCAGAAAACGTAATGAAACAGATCTACGTCAGCAAAGTTACAGTAAACGTTGGTATAGGACAAGTCGGAGAAGACGTAGAGAAAGCAGTAGATCTCCTAGAAAAACTAACAGGTAAACAACCTATCAGAGCCGAATCGAAAGAATCAGCAAAAACATTCGGGCTCAGAAGTGGACTTAACATAGGAGCTACAGTAACACTAAGAGGAGAAGAAGCAAGAGATTTCGTTGAAAAGGTTGTACCTGCGGTACAAGAAATCAATGCAGGATCATTCGACGGAAATGGAAACTTCTCTTTCGGAATATCAGAATATATCGATGTACCAGGAATCGACTACGATGCAGACATCGGTATGATGGGATTCGAAGTAACAGTAAACCTAGAGAGACCAGGTTACCGTGTTAAAAGAAGAGACTACAAACCAACAGAGATAGGTAAAGAACATATTGTTTCAGATGACGAAGCACAAGGGTTCGTTGAAGAAGAACTCGGAATAGAGGTGGTAGAGTGAGCTACGAAAAAGTACTTGAACAGATTAAACACAAGAAAGGAAAGAGAGAAAGATTTGAGAAACATAACGCGCCTAAAGACCGCGACTACGGAAAATCCAAGAAAGAATGCAGAAGATGCGGAAGAACAGGAAGAGGAGTAATCAGCGAATACAACCTCAACTACTGTAGACAGTGCTTCCGTGAAATCGCAGAAGACCTCGGTTTCGAACAACTAAAATAGGTGAATAAAAGATGCAGCATGATACACTAAGCGACGCATTATCCTCGATAAACAACGCAGCTAGGAATGATAAAGAATACGCAGAAGTCAGTCCTACATCCAATATAGTACAGAATGTCCTCCTGAAACTCCAGGAGGAAGGATACGTAGGAGTATTCGAACTAGTAGAAGATGGAAAAGGAGGCAAATTCAAAGTAGAGGTACAGAACACTGTAAACCAGTGTCAGCCCGTGAAACCGAACTTCTACGTAAAAAGCGACGAATACACAGAGTGGGCTAAAAGATACCTACCAGCAAGAAACTTCGGAAAACTCATCGTAACAACTCCACGTGGAGTCCTAACACATGACGAAGCAGTGGAAGAAAACGTAGGAGGAAAACTCCTAGGATACGTCTACTAGCGAGGGCAAAAGAATGAAACTTATTACCGAACTACCAGAAGACGCAGAAGCAAGCTACAAAGAAGGGATTTTAACAGTAGAAAGATCAGGGAACTCTCTAGAAAGAAAACTAGATCACGCCCAAGTAGATGTGAAAGTAGAAGATGGAGAAGTAGCTTTCGAAGCACTAGAAGATCGTAAAAACATTACTAGTATAGCAAAAACCTTTCAGAGCCACTTAGAAAACATGATTGAAGGTCTAGAAAACGAATACGTCTACAAGATGAAAGGTGTTTACGCACACTTCCCTATGACAATAAAGACAGAAAGCAACCAGATAGTAATCGAAAACTTCATGGGAGAAAGATATCCAAGAAAAGTAGATATAGAAGAAGGCGTAGACGTACAAGTAAACGGAGAAGACGTAGAAATCAGCGGACCAGACAAAGAAGCAGTAGGACTTACAGCAGGAAGACTAGAACAGTTATGCAAAAAAGGAAACAGAGATCCAAGAACCTTCCAAGACGGCGTATACATAACAAGTAAAGGTGATGAGGAATGAGCAAGAAAAAGAAGAAATTCAAGAGAGAAGGATCACACAAGAAGAAACAGACACCAAGCTCCTGGAGAAAACCTAGAGGAAGACACAGCAACGCAAGACTACAGAAAAAACACGCAGCGCCACTACCAAAGTCCGGATACAGAACATCCAAAGAAATAAGAGGAAAGCATCCTTCCGGATACGAAGAAGTAATGGTACACAACACATCAGACCTAGAAAAAATTGATCCAGAAACCGAGGCAGCAAGGATAGCATCCTCAGTAGGAGCAAAGAAAAAAGAACAGATAGTTGAAAAAGCTGACGAAGAAGATATCAAAGTACTGAACCCGGGTGAAGAACAATGAACCTAAAGAGTCAGAAACGAATGGCAGCAGAAATACTAGATGTAGGAGAAACCCGTGTATGGCTAGATCCTGAACAGAAAGACCGTATAGACGAAGCAATAACACGGCAAGATATCAGAAACCTGATAGAAGGAGGAGCAATAGAGAAGAAACCCAAAAAAGGCACCTCAAAAGGAAGAAGCAGAAAGAAGAAGAAACAGAAAAAGAAAGGAAGAAGAAAAGGCCACGGGAAGAGAAAAGGAAAGAAGACAGCAAGGAAAGGATCCAAAGAGAATTGGCAAGAACAGATCAGAGCTATCAGAAAACGGTTGAAGGAAATGAAAGAAAACGAAGATATCAGCAACGAAAAATACTGGAAGCTGTACGATATGGCTAACGGAGGCTTCTTCAGAGACGTTAAACACCTAGAAAACCACGCAGAAAACAAGATGGAGTGATAAAAATGGCAGATAACTCAAACTACGCACTACCTTTCCAGAGAAGAAGAGAACAGAAAACAAACTACAAACAGAGATTAAAACTACTGAAATCAGGTAAACCACGTCTAGTAGTAAGAACATCAAACAACCATACACAGGTACATATATCCAAGTATGCAGACGATGGAGACCAAAACACATCACAGACAGTCAGCAAAGAACTTGAAGAGTACGGATGGGAGAACCATACCGGAAACCTGCCAGCAGCATATCTAACAGGATTCCTAGCAGCAAAGAAAGCTGAAGTAGGTGAAGCAATACTAGATACAGGACTAAAAGAGAAGAACAAAGGAGGAAGAATGTTTGCAGCTGTACAAGGAGCAATAGACGCCGGACTAGAAGTACCGGTAGGAGAAAAGATGGTTCCCTCTGAAGGAAGACTTAGAGGCGAACATATAGAAGAAATAACTGGAGAAAACGTGACAGAAAACTTCGAAAACGTAAAAGAAGAGATAGAAGGTGAGTTCAAATGAATCAGGAAGAGACAGAAATATGGAAACCCAAGACCAAACTCGGTAAAAAAGTCGCTAACGGACAGATAACAGATATTAAAGAAGCGTTAAACTCCGGATACAAGATAATGGAGGAAGAGTTAGTGGATCAACTAACCAATCTAGAAGAAGAAGTAATCCTAATCGGTGGAACTCCAGGAAAAGGAGGAGGAATAAGAAGAACAGTCTCCAAAAGAACAGTAAGAATGCACAAATCCGGAGGAAGACACTCCTCAAACGCCATGGTAGTACTAGGAGACAGAAGAAACGTTATAGGAATCGGCGAAGGAGAGTCAAGCGACACACGAGCAGCAATAGAAGACGCCACAAGGAACGCAAAACTCAACCTTATAGAGGTACAGAGAGGACAAGGATCTTGGGAAGACCAAGGAGAAGACAACTCAAGCATCCCATTCAAAGTATCAGGGAAAAGCGGATCAGTAGAAGTAGAACTAATGCCTGCACCGAGAGGGACAGGACTAGCCTGCAGCGATGAAGTCAAGAAACTATTCGAACTGGCAGGGATAGAAAACATCTACATGAAAAGCCGTGGACAGACACAAACACGAGAAAACCTAATCAAAGCAACATTCAATGCTTTGAAAAAACTAAACGAATACGAAGTACCAGAGACTGAGTAGAATGATAGCAGCAGTAAGAGTCAGAGGCGATGTAGACGTATCGCACAAAGTATCAAGAACACTACAAGATCTAAACCTAGAGAAAAAGAATAGTTGTGTAGTATTTGAAGATACTGAATCAGTAAGAGGAATGCTAAAAGTTGGAAAAGACTACATAGCCTATGGAGAAATTTCCGAAGATACAGTAGAGAAGTTATCAGAAAGAAACGGAGAAGAAGTAAAATCAGGTGACGTTATCAACCTTTCACCGCCTTCAGGAGGATACAGAGACACAAAAAGACAGGTACAGCAGGGCGGAGCACTCGGAAAAAGAGAAAACATGGACGAACTAGTCCAAAAAATGGTTTAAGGTGATAAACAATGGTTAAGAGACGTAAGAAGAAAAAGAAAAGCGGAAGTCACGGATACGGATCCTCTAAAAAGAACAGAGGCGCAGGAAGCCGTGGTGGAAGAGGTAAAGCTGGAAGAGGAAAAAAGGCAAAACACGAAAAGATGACCAAAGAAGGAATCCACAAACTTGGAGAGAAAGGATTCACATCAAGAAAGGATAGTCAAGAAGGCATCAACCTTAGAGACATCGATCAGAGAATCGAAGAATTCGTGGAAGAAGGCTTTGCAGAAGAAAAAAATGATAGCTATGTATTCTATGCCAACAAAGCTGGGTACGACAAGGTACTTGGAAAAGGAAAACTTTACAAGGACATAGAGATTCATGCAGAGAACTTCTCAGATTCAGCTAAAGAAAAGATTGAAGAAACCGACTCAGAAATAGTTGAAATAGAAGAGTAACATGAGGACTATTAAACAATCCTCTCAAAGAACATTGTACGAAGGTGTTTTGAACTAGAATGTCTAAACTTCTCCAAGTAGCAGAACTTCTACCAACAGTGAAGGAACCAAAGAAAGAGCAGTCACTAAAACAGATGCTTACTTGGACAGGGATTGTATTACTACTTTACTTCTTTTTAGTATCTATAGATGTCTACGGTGGAGACGCAGCCGCTGTAGAACAAGCACTTCAGCAGCTGGGAGAAGTACAGACTGTTATGGGTGCTGAAATAGGATCAATTGTAACACTTGGTATTGCACCTATCGTTACATCCTCCATTGTACTACAGATGATGGTAGGTTCAGAGATACTTCCTTGGGACACCAACACCCAGGAAGGAAAACGGAAGTTCCAGAGCACACAGAAACTGCTTGCCTATACTTTAGCACTTGTACAGGCGTCAGGTTTCGTTCTAGCAGGAACATTCGGAGACGTAACAGGAGATCCTGTACTGACAGGTCTACTAATTGGACAGATAACGTTGGGCGGATGGATAATAATAATACTAGACGACTTAGTGCAGAAATGGGGATTCGGATCAGGAGTAGGACTGTTCATTGCCGCAGGAGTATCACAAGCAGTATATATGAGCATGTTGTCCCCATTAACCCAGACAGGACAGCTTTACTGGCTTGTAGACGGTAACCCTGAAGGAATGCTTATATCCTTCTTTACAACCTTAGAGTTCACACAGCTGCTACCTCTTGTATCTACACTATTAGTTTTCGTAGTGGTTGTCTACCTACAGGCCATGAAGGTTGAGATACCTCTAACATTTGGAAACGTTAGAGGCTTTGGGCAAAAATGGCCGTTGAAATTCCTATACACCTCTGTTATGCCTGTCATCCTTATTGTAGCAGCACTGGCTAACGTAAACATAATGGCTACATTCTTGGCAGGTGACGATGGCTGTAGCATCCTAGGATGTTTCGATGCAAACAGTCAGCCTGAAAGCGGGCTTATATACTACTTAACACCGCCTGTAGACTTCTTCCAGCTACTGTTTGTATCCGGACCTATGGCGGTTGCAGACCAGATACCTCACGTAATCTTCTATACAGGTGTATACGTTATCGGGTCTATAGTCTTCTCCATATTCTGGATGAAAACCACAGGCCAAGATTCAGACGCTGTGGCCGATCAAATCCAAAGAACCGGTATGAAGGTGCCAGGATTCAGAAAAGATAAGAGAGTAATAAAGAAGGTGTTAGACCGTTACATTCCTGGTCTAACAGTTCTGTCGGGAGCAGTTGTAGGATTCATCGCGGCAATGGCAGATATGACCCAGGCGGCAGGAGGAGGTATAGGTATCCTACTTACAGTTATGATACTTTACCGGCTGTATGAGCAGCTAGCTCAGAAACATATGGAAGAAATTCATCCAGCTATGAAAGAGTTCTTCCAGTGACAGCCCTGAAGTCATAACATCTGGTTTAAAAGACTTCAAACTCTACCTTTAATTTATGGTAGTTGATATTCAGACAGTTTTGACAGGGCTTTACGGCTTTTACGATGTACTTTTCCAACCTGTCTTAGCCTTAGGGCCTTATTACGCACTGGCATGCTTTTCAGCCGGTCTAGCCGCACTCTTCTCACTTATTTACTGGTATCTTTTGGATATAGACAAGGCTGACAAGCTAAAGAAGAAAATAAAGGATAAACAGAGCGAAATGAAGAAGGCGCGTAAAAACGAAGAGTCCGATAAGGCGTCAGAGTTTATGCAAGAGACCATGCAGCTTAACCAGAAGCTGATGATGCTTAACTTCAAGCCTATGATAGCAACCATGGTATTTGTATCCCTTATCTTTCCTTGGTTAAGTATAACTTTCTCACCAGACATACCTATGGAGGAAGATAACGGTATCTACACAGGAAGCCTAGAGTACGCAGGTAACTCCATACCTATAACAGTTGAAAACAACTCCGAAATGGTTCTAAGTACGGACAATCAGTCCGCAGAATTGGGTGAAGAGATAGAGGCTCATGGAATAACCTGGGAGTTCCATAGGTTTACAGAAGACAACGGAGGATTCTTCTCAGTATATGATGAGAACGTGGTAAACATGAGAGCCGGATTCGTTGATCTACCTTTCAGTCTACCTTTCGCAGGAAGTACATTGAACTGGCTTGGTTTCTACATAATTATGGCCATGCCTTTAACGATTATCTTCCGTAAACTACTTGGAGTGAACTGAAAGATGGAATGGTATACCCGGGAAGAGGCAGAAACTTCAGAGAAGTTCGGCTGCATACCCGAGAAAAGATCTGTAGAGGAACTGTTTGAGAAAGGCATAATAATAGTAGACAAACCGTTCGGACCTACCAGTAACCAGGTCTCCACATGGCTAAAAAAAGAGCTGAACCTGAAGAAGACCGGACATTTCGGAACACTAGATCCGAACGCGACAGGAGTTCTACCTGTAGGAGTAAACAGCGGTACACGACTAAACCCTGCACTAGCTAAAACAGATAAAGAGTATATTTTTGAAGCGGAATTAAGAGAAAAAAGAACTGAAGAAAAGATAAGGCAGACTCTTAAAGGGTTTGAAGGAGTCAACAAACAGGTTCCTCCAGAGAAAAGTGCTGTCAAAAGACAGGAAAGAGAAAGGGACGTATACGAGACAGAGTTAATAGAGACCTATGAACAAAAAGTTTTAGGCCGAGTTAAATGCGAATCAGGTTTTTACGTAAGAGTGTTAATCAGCCAGTTAGCTGAGAAACTGAGTACAGAGGCGGATATGACCGAGTTAAGAAGAACACAGCAAGGACAGATAACGGAGAACGACGCCAACACCCTACAAGATATAGTAGATGCATACCATTTCTACAAAGAAGGAGACGAGAAACCCATAAGAAAGGTTTTACACCCTGTAGAGAAGGCAGTAAACCATCTGAAGAAGATTGCGGTAAAAGACTCTGCCGTAAACGCTGTATCGAACGGAGCTAACCTAGGTACATCGGGAATATCAAAGTTCCAAGACAAGATAAAGAGAGGAGAAACCATCGCCATCACAACATTAAAGGGAGAGCTTGTGGCTCTGGCAGAGGCAGAGATGACCTCTGAAGAGCTTTATGACGAAGATGGTACCGCAGCCAAACTCAAATCCGTACATATGAGTCCTGAAACCTATCCAAAGAGATGGAAACAGTGATTGAAACTTCTTCCTCCTACAAGTTCTTAAGTCCTAGAAAAAATCTTTAGACAGGACCTATGAAAGATAAGACAAGTATCAACCTTCTACTGAAGAGTTTGAACCTGAAAGATGAGAAAAGAACAGGCTGGGAGCTACGTGGTATAGAGGATCCTGAAAAAGTTGCAGCACACTCCTGGGGTGTAAGCCTTCTCACGCTAATCTACGGTAGCGAAGAAGATCTGAAAAAAGATAAAGCAGTCAAGATGTCTATTATACACGATTTAGCTGAAGCAGAGGTTGGAGATATACCAAAAAGAGCTATAGATGTCCAAAAAGAAATATCTGCCAGTGAAAAGGAAGAACTGGAAGAGAAAGCTATGGAAAAGTTTTCCAAAGGCCTAGGAGAAGAACTTAACGACCTCTGGAACGAGTACGAGAACCGAGAGACATTAGAAGCGAAATTTGTGAAAGACATGGATCTGATAGATATGTGTCTAACGGCATTAAAGTACGAGAAGGAGAAGAGATACGATCCTTCAGAAGACAACCCTAACTTTGTGACCTACAAAAATCTGGACGAATTCTTCATAACATCACAAAACAGGCTCAACACCGAAACAGGGAAGAAACTTTTCACAGAAATAAAAACAAGGTATGAAGAGACCAGACAGTAATAGGTTATAAGATAGTTACGCGGAAAAATATTATCTACAGAGCCGGGATGACTGAGTGGCTAAAGGTGCCGGTCTTGAAAACCGGTGAGTCTCACGACTCTCCTGGGTTCAAATCCCAGTCCCGGCGTTCAACGTTTCGTTTTAATATAAAGACATACAAACCCTTTCTTAACAATTTTAGATAGTTTTTACTTCCCAAATAAGCGTTTAACTTCATAAGCGTGGTTCTGCTCAAGCCGTCTTTACATGAAACATTTCACCGCGGATCCTGATACAAAATACCTCAACAACATCCTTGCACGTAAGAAGAGTAGTTTACAGCCAAGATTCTGATATCAAATCTGTTAAAATATACCCATACCTTTAAAATCCCTGTTTAAGGCTCGATACACTTAAAAACAACTGTTTTAATTAGTTTTGTATGAGAAAATCATCATTAGTTCTTGTAGGACTTCTTGCAATGGCTGTAGTTGCATCCGGATGCTTAGACGGAGACGCAGAGACACCTGAGGAAGATCCGATCGAAGAACCGGAACAAGACCCAATAGAGGAGCCTGGAGACGATGACCTCGATGACGGTCTTGAAGACGATCTAGACCAAGATCCTCTAGAACCTGACGACGGAGAACTACCTTAGTCTAGGTCCTAGAAACCAAACTTATTTCTTTATTTATTCTATATTAAAAAGCTTCTCTGACAAGTACTTACCAATAGAAATGGTTTCGAAAGAAAACTATCTCAAAGCAGTCTATCGGCTTACAGAGAAAGGAGACTCCTCAACAACCACATCAGAAGTCGCATCGACACTAAAGGTATCTGATGCAAGCGCCTCAGAAGCCATCCAAAAGCTTGAAGACGAGAAACTTGTATGTCGAGCACCATATAAAGGCTTTACTCTTAGCCCGCCAGGAAAAAAAGAGGCAGAAACCATTACAAAAAAGTTTAAAGCAGTTAAAAACTTTCTATCTGAAAATCTGGAAGTTGAGAAAGCGGAAGAACAAGCAGAAGCCATTAAGCATCACATAACCGAAGAAACTGCTGAAGAACTTGAAAAATTAAACACATAGTAACTTCTATAGTTCCAGACGGTTTAGAGCAACCTCAAGATAACACTTCTTAAAAGTTTATCAACCGATACTTTACTGTAAGCCCCCTGGTGTAGCGGCCAATCATAGCGGCCTTTGGAGCCGCTGACCCTGGTTCGAATCCGGGGGGGGCTAATATCCTAATCTTATTTCTAGTTTGATCGTAGATAATCTTGTCTTTTTCTAACATCTATTCATTAAAGCCTCAAAGACCAGAGATAACTGGTTTCTACCGTATTGTTATTAGTAGAGATTAAAAAATCAAGTATATGAGTGATGGAAACCTGGATGAAGAGTTTGAGAAGCTAGAATCACAGGTAGAACAGGATCAACAAGAAGCGGAGAATATTGAGAAAGATGTGGAGCAGAAGGAAAAACAGGTTGAATCTGAAGAACAGTCTTCTGCCGCAGAGATTAAAGATGCCGAACAGAAAGGTGATCAAAGAGAAATTGTAGATGCTGAAGAAAAAGTAGAAAGAGAAATACAAGAAGAGTCTCAGATAGAAGAAAAGATAGAGCAGGCAGAACAAGATTTAATGGAAGAAATTAATCTGGAGGAGAAACAGGAGCAGCTTCTAGAAAAAATGCAGAAAGATACGAAATCTGAGTTGAAAGATGCTTTAAACAGGTTGAAGAAGGAAAAGAAAAAGTTGTTGAATGCTAAGAAAGGTGAAAATACACAGATACAACCTTCAGACTACGAAAACATAGAAGAAGTCTTAAACGAATTTAGAGATGCTGCAGGTAACGCCCACAGATTCACTAGAGAACTGGAGGAGCTTCTACAGGAGATCAGTAGAACAGAGGATGAGGAAAATTATCTTGAAAACTTGACCTCTAGGCTGCCTCAAGAACTAGGTTTTATGGAGAATGAAGTTAAGGGACTTCTGACAGATTTTCAGAAACTACAAGACTCCAAGCACGGCAAAATGGCTCAAAAAGAAGGAAAGCAACTTAAACAGATAGAGCAGGAAGAGCAGAAAATAGTACAGAAAGAACATAAGATAGATCAAGAGATCCAGAAAGAGCTCCAGGAAGCAGAAAAGCTAGTTAGAGAAGACGAACAGATGATGGAAACAGTAGAGCTGTCAATTTCTGAACTTGAAGAGCTTTACAGAATATTAGAGGAAGAAAAGAGTATTTGGCGCTTCTCTTTGAACCAAAATCCTCCTCTAAACGATGTAGAGAGCACTGTAGAAATGTTGAGGAAAGTGATAGAGGAAGATAAATCAGAGCTACAGAGAGCAAGTAAGTTTACATCCAAGCTGATGCAGAAGGCTCCTAGCGGCCCATCTACAAGCTCAGCTGCAAGTGCCACAGCAAGAGCAAGTATAGGTATTACGAAATGGGTCGTTATTGTTGTGGTAGTTCTTGTTCTGACCGGGTTCTTATACACCGAAGTTTACAGCCCTATTTGAGGTGTGATATAAAACTTGGTCGAACTATCTTTACTATGGCATCAGAAGTTCGTGCATCACATATTTTGGTAGATGATAAGGAGAAAGCTGAGAACATTAAAAACCAGATTGATAACGGCAAAAGTTTCGAAAAACTGGCTAAAGAGACCAGTAATTGCCCTTCCTCCGAAAAAGGAGGAGATCTCGGGTTCTTCGGTAAAGGACAGATGGTGAAACCTTTCGAGAGAAAGGTTTTCAGTATGGACGTAAATGATATATCCAAACCCGTCAAGACAAAGTTCGGCTACCACTTAATAAAGAAAACTGATGAAAGGTAGTAACCTTTCTACACCTTTATAAGATTTAGCTGGGATTTACGAGTTACGGGTTAAATCATGTCCGAGACACAAGAAGTTGTAAGAATTGCAAGAACAGGAGTAGACGGCACCAAACCTATCTCCGAAGCTCTTACAGGGCTTAAAGGAGTGGGTAGCAGATACGCTAACGCAGTAGAAAAAGAACTAGATCTAGAATCAGATACACGTTTAGGAGACCTATCGGAAGACCAGATAGATGAGATTGAGGAGATGATAAAAAACCCGGATCAGATGGATCTACCGAAATGGCTTAGAAACCGAAGAAAGGACAGAGACGACGGAGACCACAACCATCTTATTGAGTCCGACTTAGAGCTTAAAGAAGAGTTCGATATCAGAAGACTGAAAGAGATCGGATCCTACAGAGGATGGAGACACAAGATCGGTCTACCAGTGAGAGGTCAGAAGACCAAATCCTCATTCAGATCAGGAAGCAAGATCGGTGTTTCAAGAGCAAGACTACAAGAAGAAGCTTCAGGAGATGGAGGCGACGAATAAACAATGGTAAAGAAACTTAAGCAGCAGTACGAGACCCCTAGCGAAGGATGGAGTAAAGAAAGAATCCAGAAAGAGGACGAACTAATAGAGTCATACGGCCTCAAAAACAAGAAAGAGGTCTACAAAGCGGAAAGCGAGCTAAGAAATCTTAGAAGAGAAGCTAGAAGATTGATTGCAGAAGAAGATGAGACACAGAAAAAAGATCTTATTGAAAGAGTTAACGGCCTAGGACTTGTTAGAAGTGACGCCGAACTAGAGGATATTCTAACACTTAATACTACAGACATACTAAATAGACGTCTTCAGACAGCTGTAGATAGAAGAGGTCACTCAGAAACAGTTAGAGAAGCAAGACAGCTTGTTACCCACGGACACGTCTACATAAACGGAGAAAAAGTAAACATTCCCGGATACCTTCTAACACAGGAGGAAGAAGAAGAACTGGAAGTACGAAAGCCAGAGCCTTCAGAGACCGAAGAACAAGAAGAAACTGAAGAAGAGGAAGAAGTAGAAGGGTCTGAAGAAGAAAACGAAGAAGGTGATGAAGAATGACTAAAAAAGGAATAGTAAACATTTACTCAAGCTTCAACAACACAATAATTCACATAACTGATGCGACAGGCGCAGAAACTATTTCACGCGTAAGTGCAGGAATGGTGACAGATAAAGGAAGACTACAAGGATCTCCTTTCCCTGCGATGAAAGCAGCTAAGAAAGCATCAGAAGAAGCACTTGAGAAAGGAATTGAAAAAGTAGATATACAGGTTAGAGCTCCAGGCGGAAGCAAGATGAAGATGCCTGGTAAAGGAGCACAGCCAGCTATCAGAGCTATCTCAAGAAGCGATCTTGACGTAGGAAATATCGAAGACGTAACCCCTGTACCGCACGACGGCGTAAGAGCTAAAGGCGGAAAGAGAGGAAGAAGAGTCTAAGGGTGTAATTTTTAATGGATATCGAGACTGTGGAGGAGACAGACGACGTACTAAAACTGAGAGTCGAAGGGATAAACGAAGCTATAGCTAACTCTCTAAGACGTTCAATGATTGTAAAAGTTCCGACACTAGCAGTGAAAGAGCTCCATATCAATAAAAACGAATCAGGACTTCTTGACGAAATTCTAGCAAACAGGGTTGGACAGATACCGTTCACAGTACCGAAAAATGTTGGAGAAGAAGACGAAGTAAATATCGCGCTGAAACAGGAAGGTCCTGGAACAGTGCTTGCAGAAGATCTCAAGGCAGACAACGATGAAGCCGAGCCTGTGAACCCAGAAGCAGTAATAGTAAAGCTGAAAGAAGACCAGGAGCTTGAATTTGAGGGTGTAGCTGTACTTGGAAGAGGAGAAGAACACGCTAAGCATCAGGGAGGAACCGTTGGATATGAACAGGAGGAAGAAGATACATTCCTATTCAGAGTTGAGTCTACCTCAGGCTATAGCAATGAAGAGCTCTTTAGTCAAGCAGTCGACGAACTTAGAAGAGAGCTTAACGAGTTTGAAGAAGCTGTAGAAGAGATTTAACTTCAATAAGCTTCTAAACTCTTTTACACCCAATTTTTATACTTTAGCAATTTTTAGATTAATTAATGAGAGGTCCTGAAAAACCTCAGACACCTGGGAAGACTAATTTTAGGCCTACAAATACATTCATAGATTTTGAGTCTCTAAAATCTATAGAAAAAGAACTGGAAGAATTTGGTCAACATTATAACAACTTTAAGGATATAGTTAACAGTCTGGATACTGCAGTAAAATCTCATCCTGATACATCAAACGGAGCTGAGAGCGGCAAATATTTTTACGGCCAAACAGTTGAAAAAACAGATATAGAGACCGATATAGCTGTGATGATAGGTATAGCGTCTCAAAAATGGTCTTATATAAGAGGGATGCACAACAACCTGTACAAAGAGTTTAAAGAGTATGAACAAACCTATAGAGAGCATTTAGACAACTCTAAATACTACGAAAGATTGTGGAGAGAGTATAGAGAACATGGAAAAGAGCTGGAAAGTAAAGAACAGCTTCTAGAAAACATATCCGTGGAAACTTACAGACTGTTAGGAGAGCAGCCATCACCACAGACCAAAGTGTTGAGACCTAACTCCTCCCAACTTGTAAGCAGCGACTAAGACCGGTCCCTCTTTAAAGGATTAGAGATCTTTCTGTATAATACTTGCCGGGTTAGCCAAGTGGTCAAAGGCGACGGACTCAAGATCCGTTCCCGCAGGGGTTCGCAGGTTCGAGTCCTGCACCCGGCATTTGCTGCCCTAGTTTATAGTAAAAAAGAGAACATTTGCGTTGCGGTACGCGGTGAACTTAAAGAAAGTCTAAAAGAATTTACTGGTCTCCAAGACCAGAAAGTTCACTTTGAAGACTCTCAAGCTCCGAATGAAGTTCCTGTACCGAATCATCAATCCTATCTGTCTGACTGTCGTCTTCAGGAGGATTATATGTGGCGACAGCACCTTCAACTTCCGGCATCTCTATCTCTATGTCCTCCAGTTTCTCGTTTAGACGATCAACGTTTTCATAGATAGTGTCTATAGATTTCTCCTTAACTTCTCTCACTTGTGAAAGAACTTCTGAGGCCTCGTTAATGTTCTGTATAATCTGTCTTACGGCTTCAAGGTCCTGTAACAGAACTTTATATCCATCCACTCTAACGTATAGCTGTTCGTCTTCCGCTGCCATTTGTTTACAAGAACTGTTTCTTGCCGCCTCTTATTAAAAATAACTTTTCAAAAGGGAAAAACAGATTTCTCAGAGGTGTTCAAGTTGTCATCATCCCTCTTTAGCGGTCGAGGATCAGACGATGTCATATACCTCATCATCGAAAAAAATACTGACAAGTCTCTAAACAAAACTCTAGCAGCAAACGCTTAAACAAGTAGCCCCCAAGAATTTAGGACTGTTTCAGAGATTAAAATTTTATTAAAAGTTTTCAAGTGGTCTCCAGAACAATAAAAAACCATATAAATAAGAAAGAAGTCTGAAAACTGTTCTAGAGTATATTATATCCGTTAGGAATATTAAAACTGGCTCCTATACAACGTTGTGACCATGAGATGGATTGCCGCACTACTAATGTCACTGGCTTTAGTCTCAGGGGTCGCGGTAGCACAAGCTCAAGAAGAGCCTGAAGAAATGGAAGCTCCTGTCTTACTTACAGCACAGGACGCAGACTTCTTGATTGCTTCCTCAGTAGCTGAAAATTTCGACGCAGACTTACTGATGACCGACTCCGAACAACTCTCTGAAGAGGTAGTAATGCAGATGGAAGAGTTACAGCCTACAGAAGTTGTGATAATCGGAGGTCCGGAAGCAATCTCTGACGATGTAGTCAACCAGGTTGAAGAGTTTGAAACCGTTGAAGAAGTAAACCAGATCTACGGCGAAACAGCTATGGAAACCTCTCTACAGGTCTCCGAAATGTTCTGGATGGAAGCTGAAGAAGCAGCAATAGCACCTCCAATGCCTAACGAAGCAGCAGTCATGGACATTACAGAAAGACAGATCCAAGGACCTATCTTAATGACCGCCGACGAACCAGAGGAAGAAATGCCTGAAAACGAAACAGAACCAGAAGAGATACCAGAGGATGAAGCTGTACCTGAAGAGGAGCCAATGCCCGAAGAAGAGATGAACGATGGAGAAGCTCCTGCTCAAGAACAGCCTGAAGAGAACGAGACACAACAAGAAGCTTTAGATCAGGAACTTGTCAGCGAACTTGAACGCCTAGGTGTTCAGAACGTAGTACTCTACACAGAAGATGAAGAGATGGCTGCCCAGCTGGAGGAAATGGGTATTACTGTAGAGATGGAAGAACTAGAGGAAATACCTGAAGAAGAGGAAAACGGGATTCTGGATGATCTAGAAGAAGAGTTCGACGATCTGTTCAACGGTGAAGAAGAACCTGCAGAGTAAAGTTTGAAGAACTGCTCTACCGGATCACTGAAGAAAACAACATTTCCATTCCCTCTTTTTTTCTCGAAGTCCATAAAAAAATAGATGTTGAAATCCTTAAACTGTGAAGAATCCTTATGATGGAAAGAAAGTATACACATGATATTACAGCCGAAGACGAAGGCGAAAAAGTTTCAGTAGCCGGATGGGCTCACGAAATAAGAGATCTTGGAGGCCTAAGCTTTGTAATCCTTCGAGACCGTGAAGGCGAAATACAGGTAATATTCAAAGAAGACGAAGACGAAGAACTGTTTGAAAAAGCTCAAGAAATCGGTAAAGAAGACGTTATCCACGTAACCGGTACTGTAAAGGAAAACGATCAGGCGCCAGACAATAGAGAGATTGTGCCTGAAAGTTTGGAAATAATAGGCGAAGCGGAAAGCCCTCTACCTATGGACGTATCAAAAGAGATAAAGTCAGACCTCTCAACAAGACTAGACAACCGTTTCATCGACCTTAGAAAACCAAGGCTACACGCCATATTCTCCTTAAGAAGCCATATGATAGAGTCTATGGAGGAATGGTTCGATAAAAACAACTACATTAACATCCAGACACCTACAATAGCCAAGATGGGTGCCGAAGGAGGAGCCGAACTCTTCCCTGTAATCTATTATGGGGAAGAGGCCTTCCTATCTCAGAGCCCTCAGCTCTACAAACAAATGTTGATGGCTGCCGGTTTCGATAAAGTATATGAGACAGGAACAGCTTTCAGAGCAGAAGAGTTCGCTACATCAAGACATGTATCTGAAATCTCAATGTTTGATGTAGAACTAGCATTCATTGAGGACCAGCATGACGTAATGGATGTATTAGAGGAATCTCTGATTTATACTCTGGAAAACGTGGAGAAAAGAGCTGCTGACGACTTAGATATTTTAGGAGTGGATTTAGAGATTCCTGAAGAGAATTTCCCACGAATAAAGTTTGAAGAGGCCCGTGAAATCTTAGAGGAAGAGTTTGATCATGTACCTGATGATGAACACGATCTGGATACGAAAGGCGAAAAGCTTCTTGGAGAGTATTTCGAAGAACAGGGACATCCTGCTTTCTTCGTTATAGGTTACCCTCAAGAAAAGTTCTATTACATGGAAGCAAGAGAAGGTGATGAGTACCAGTCAAGAAGATTCGACCTAATTTACAAAGGCTTAGAGCTGGCTTCCGGAGGCCAGAGAGAACATGACCTAGATAGATTAATGGCTGCAGTAGATGATGAAGGCATTGAACCGAAAGATATCAGCTTCTACCTAGAAAGCTTCAAGTTTGGTATGCCTCCACACGGCGGATATGGACTAGGAATCGACAGACTGCTAAAACAGATAGCAGAGCTAGACAACGTCAAAGAAGGAATCCTGTTCCCAAGAACTCCAGACAGGCTAACACCTTAACCTTTCCTTTCTCCTTCTTGTCATAGTCTTTTTATTCAGTAGGCCGTAAACTGTTTTTACATGGCAGAGACCGTTCAGAAACAAGAGACAGAGACCTCTACTAAGATTAACAAGGTTACTTCTAAAGGATTCAAGTCCTTTCAACAAAAAACCGCTGTACCTTTCTTCGAAGGACTTACAGCGATCGTAGGCGAGAATGGCAACGGTAAAAGCAATATTCTTGACGCCATGAGCTTTGTGTTCGGTCGTAGAAGCTCTAAGATCAGGGCCGAGAAGATGACACAGCTTATCTTTAACGGTGGAGAGAACCGTAAAGCCGCCGACTACGCACATGTGACTATCTACCTAGACAACTCTAGCGGTATTTTCGACGAGTTTCTGGAAGAAGGTGAAGAAGCTGATGAGATAACCGTAGGCCGTAAGATTACGCGTGCAGGAAGCTCTATGTACAAGTTTCAAGGAACCAACTGTAAAAAATCGGTTATAGAGGATATTAAACGTAAGGCGAACATAGATCCTGACGGATACCACTTTGTAAGACAGGGAAAAGTAACAGAGATTGTTGAACAAAGCGATGTAGCGAGAAGGAAAGTGGTAGATGAGCTTTCAGGAGTATCGAAGTTTGATGAAAAAAAAGACGAGGCCGAAGAAGAGCTTGAAGAAGTGGAAACAAAACTTCAGGAGCAGGAAATACTTCTAGAAGAGAAGAGAGAATACCTGGAAAAATTAAAGGAGCAGAAAGAACTCGCATTAAAATATAGAGAACTTGAACAACGTAAAGAAAAGCTAGAAGCTTCAATACTTATAGTACGTAAAAGAGCCCTATCCAATCAGTTGGCAAATATCAATACTGATGTATCCGACAAAAGAGAGCGTATAGAAGAGCTTGAAGAAGAGCTAGAGGAGTTGGATGAAGAAATAGACCGGAAACAGGACAGAATTGACGAGATCGATGAACAGCAGTCCTCCGGAATGACCGACGTACAGCATTTAGAAAACCGTATAGAGAAGAAAAAAGGTCAGATAGAGAACAAGAGGGACAAGGTAGAAGATCTTGAGGAGACCATCCAAGAGCTAGAAAAGATGCAGAACCGCCGGAACACAGGCTCTAGAGCGGTTGACGCCGTTCTATCCATGAACAACAGTAAGATTTTAGGAGCGTTCCAAGACCTTATATCTGCGGACAACCGTTACGCGGTAGCCATAGAGACTGCTGCAGGAGGACATATGAAAGACGTTGTTGTTGAAGATAAGGATACTGCTTTAGATGCTATAAACTACTTAAAGAGAGAAAGTATAGGCAGAGCGCGGATGCTACCTTTGGACAAGATAAGCACTCGGTCAAAAAGCGCTAAGTCACAAATGGCTAAGAAGAAGAAAGGCGTAATAGGATATGCCTCAGAAATAGTCAACTACGATCAGAAGTACGCAAAAGCAGTTAACCACGTCTTTTCAGATACATTGATTGCAGAAGACCTTGAGTCAGTTAAAAATATCGATGGTATCCGTGTCGTGACACTTGATGGAGACGTTATGTCCCGTGGAGGAGCTATGAGCGGAGGTAAGAAAAAAAGGCGTAGAGGGAAAAACAAAAAGCTCTCTCAAAGCCTTGACCCTGAGAAAAAGAAGGAGGAGAAGAAGGAAGTTGAGAAAGAGATAGAGAAACTTCAGAAAGATATCGCCGAACTAAAACAGATGAAGGAAAGGAAGGAAGGTGAACAGGAAACAGACGAAGACCTGGTTGAAGAGAAAAAACAGATAAGAAAGGACCTGAGGTCTCTGAGAGACAAAAGACAAGACCTTTACTCAGAAAAACAGAGGATGAAAACCAAAGTTGACGACGTCGGCGGGAAGAAGGCACGGCTCAAAGCAGAACTAAGTAACACAGAAGACGATTTAGAAGACTATGACTACAACGAAGATGAACTACCAGGACTAGACTCGTCTCCTGAAGACCTCAAGAAGAAAAAGAAGAAGCTACTACGCAAACAGAACTCAATGGGGCCCGTAAACATGAGAGCCATAGACGAGTATAAACAGCAGAAAGAAGAGTTCGATGAGTTTAATGATAAGATCTCGCAAATCAGACAGGAGAAACTCGAAATTGAAGACATGATTAACGAAATTGAAAAGAAGAAACGATCCTGCTTCATGGAAACCCTGAAACAGCTGCAGGAAAGTTTTTCCCGTATATTTACGCAACTGTTCGACGGAGGTAATGCCGAACTAGTTCTAGAAGACGATGATATAGAAAAAGGATTGAAAATAAGGGCAGCCCCTCCAAAGAAAGATCCTCATATAATACAAGCCTTATCAGGCGGAGAAAAAACCCTAACAGCAATTGCTTTTGTATTCGCAATCTTAGAATATGAAGAAAGTCCTTTCTACATAATGGACGAGATAGATGCTGCGTTAGACAAGAAAAACTCAAAGAAGCTTTCAGAGCTGCTGAAAGACTATGCCGATGACAACCAGTTCATAGTTATCAGCCACAACGAGATAACGGTTAGACATGCTGAAAGAGCCTACGGAGTATCTATGAAAGAAGGTGTATCTCGTATGAGAAGTATAGAACTAGATGCTTAAACCGCAATATTAGGGCAGAAAACCCCTTAACGTTAAATATTGGCCTTCTTAACTTTTCAACATTAGAGGGGTTAAGAAGAGGGAGACTTAAGAGATGAGAGAATGGACAATTACGAGATTGATGAATTAGCGGAGCAGCCTTGGGAAGAGACCTTAGAAGTCTTAACTGCAGACATGGATCCTCATAGTATCGATATCTGCCTTCTTACAGAAAGATACCGTGAATACATACAAGAACTTCAAGACTTCAACCTAGAAGTACCTGCCAGAGCTGTTAGACTGTGCTCAGCTCTTCTAAGAATAAAGACTCTCGCACTTACGGGAGAGCAGGTGATTGAAGAGGAAGAGCCAGAAAATCCTATGGACTTTGAGGAACAGGAAATTATAGAAGAGGAGTTCGTGGACGACGACCCAGATTTAGAGGCTGGTCCCGATCTAGAGATACCTGTAAAACCCCGTCCCCGAAGAAGAATGAGTCTAAAAGAGCTTAAAGAAGCACTGAATGATGCGCTTGAGGTTAAAGAAAGACGTGAAGAACGTCAAGAGCTTAGAGAGCAGATAGAAGATCCTGTTGATATAGATGAGAAGAGTTTAGAAGAAAAAGTCAACTCGCTATTCTCTAAAGTAACATCGCTTGTCACATCGAAAAGCAGAGAAAAAATATCTTTCAACAGCCTTATTGAAGAAAACGACAGCGAAGAGAAGATAGAGAAATTTCTGCACGTTCTCCACCTTGAAAACGAGGAGAAGGTACAGTGTATACAAGACGAATGGTTAGGAGAGCTTGAAGTCAAGCCTGAAAAAGAGTCGGAAATACCTAATTAAACTCATCATCAGATCCATCTTTTTCAATACAGAGATTCTAAACACTTGATATGGAGGAGAAAAAGTCACGTCTTGAGGCAGCATTTTTTCTGAGCGAAGAACCTCTAGACAATGAAGAAATTGCAGACATACTTGACCTTGGAAGTATAGGATACGTAGACATGCTTATAGAAGAGTTTCAGGATGATCTAAAGTCAGAAGAACGAGGACTGGAACTTGTTAAGACTCCTGAAGGATATGAGCTAAAGGTGAAAAAAACCCATCTAGAACACGTCTCACATCTAGCACCGCACCAAGATCTCAACCAGGGAGAGCTCAGGACACTTTCCTTGATAGCATACAACTCTCCGGTCGAACAGGCAGATATCATCGATATAAGAGGGAACAGGGCTTACCAACACGTTAAAGAACTGGTTAAAAGAGGCTTCCTGTCAAAAGAGAAAGATGGAAGGACAGCTATACTTGAGGTCACAGACCATTTCCTAGACTACTTCGAGATTGATGATGTAGACGAGTTCAAGAGACAGTACGACAACCAGCAAGCAGGAAGAGATTCTGCACAAGACGGTATAGATGCCTTCAAATGAAGGACATGGCTTTTTGTAACTCACCTATCCAACAGACCCTATGGAGCTAACCAGTCTGGACCTCTCACTTCTAATGGACGACTTCAAGGAGCTTGAAGAAGGCCATGTACAGAAAGTTTATCAGAGAAAAGACGAACTAACTATAGAGGTCTATGTCGGCGGAGAAGGAAAGAAAAGGATTATCATAGGACCTAATTACGCCTTTCTATCTAAATATAAACGAGATAACCCTACAAGACCGCCAGGTTTCGCTATGGAGCTTAGGAAACACTTAGGAAAAGTAAATTCTATAAAACAGAGAGGTTTCGACCGTATACTTGAGATAGAAAGCGGAGACACTCGACTCGTATGCGAAATTTTCGGAAGAGGAAACTTCATACTCCTAAAGGACGACAAGATAATCGGAGCTCTAAGAGAGGAAGAATGGGCCGACCGCACCATAAGAGTCGGCGAGAAATACGTTTATCCTGATCCAACACACGATCCACGTGACGGAAAGGATTACACCAACACTTTAAGCAGCGGAGAAGTAGTAAGAAGTATAGCTTCCGATCTAAGTCTTGGAGGGACCTATGCCGAAGAAATATGTGAACGCACCGAAGTAGACAAACACACAAAGCTAGAAAACCTCTCAGAAGCCGAAAGAGAAAAGTTGAACCAGGAGATAAATGAAATGGTTGAAGGAAGCTTGTCTCCACGCATATACCTAGAAGAAAAAGACCCTGTAAGAGCTTCGCCATTTAAACTAGAGACGTATACTCAATACAGCGAAAAAGAAACAGAAAGCTTCTCAGAAGCACTGGACAGCTACTTCTATATTAAAGAGAAAAGAAAAGAGGAGAAAAAAGTAAACGAAGCATACAGAGAAAGAAAAGAAGGTCTAGAAAGACAGTTAGAACAACAGAATAGAAAGATACAGGGACTTGAAAAATCCTCAGAACAGAACCGAGAGACCGCCGAAAAGATATACACCAACTACCAAGAACTCTCAGAAATCAAAAAACTAATAGAAGATGCCTTAGAAAACCATGGCTGGAAAGAAACAGAGAAAAAGATCAGAGAATCTGAAACAGAGCTAGCAGAACGTGTAAAAGGTTTCAACGAGCAAGAGGAGTTCTTCACCATCTCTCTAAAAGACCAGACAGTAAAACTGAAGCCAGAAGAAAACCTTGAAGCGGCAGCATCCCGATACTACGACAAAGCCAAAGACTCAGAATCAAAGATAGAGAAAGTAAAGAAGGCCAGAGAAGAGACTCAGAGAGATCTCGACAACCTTGAAAAAGAAGAGATAGAGCTCGAAGACGTTTTAGAAGACAAATCCGATAAACGTGAGAAGAAATGGTTCGAGAAATACCGCTGGTTTAAGTCCTCAGAAGGATTTCTGGTATTATGTGGTAGAGATTCCCAGACAAACGATATGCTTGTGAAAAAGCATATGGAGAACAATGACCTCTACTTCCATGCAGACTTCGACGGCGCACCCAGCGTTGTTGTAAAGGAAGGTCAAGAGGCAGGAGAGGAAACACTTCAAGAGGCAGCGAAGGCAGCAGTAACCTTTACGAAAACATGGAAAGCAGGTATCGGCTCCGATAACGTTTACTACGTTGAGCCCGACCAGGTTTCACAAGATCCGGAGCCCGGAGAGTATCTGCCGAAAGGCGCTTTCATAGTACGCGGAGACAGAAACTATATACGTAATGTTAAAGTGGAAGCGGCCGTAGGAACTCATGAAATTGAGGAAGATGTCTATATCCCAATCTGCGGACCCGTAAGCTCTATTGAAGAGAACTGTAACGATTACGTAGAGCTGGAGCCGGGAAGAAAAAAGAAGTCAGAGATCGCAAAGGAGATAAATTCAAGATTTAAAGACTATGATCTAGATCTCGACTACATAATACGTGTTCTGCCTCCCGGCAAATCAAGTATAAAGTCCTAGATTTCTCTTCTCTCTTCAAGCTCTTCTAAGAGCCCTAGCTCTTCTGCAAACTCTCTATAACCCTTCCTTATAGTAACTTCTGTAACCCCTACTGCTTCCGCAATCTCTTTCTGAGAACGTTTTTCGTCTTCAAGTACAGCTGAGATATACAGCGAGGATGCTACAACTCCTTCAGGACTTCTACCAGCCATAAGACTTTTTTCTCGTATCTGCTTTATTATCCTATGTGCTCTACCTCTTACTGTGCCTGAAAGATCGAGATAAGACGCGAAACGAGGTAGAAAGTCTTCAGGTCTTGCAGGAATAACTCTTTTATCAAGTTCTCTAGCTAAGTAACGGTAGTTTCTACCCACTTCCGTTCTTTCTATCTCGGCAGCATCAGATATTTCGTCTAACGTCCTTGGTATGTTCTGCATTCTGCATACTAGGAATACCGAGGCAGCCACGATATCTTCAACCCGTCTTCCTTTGACTACTTCTTTTTCCCAAGCTTTTTCATAGAGTCTAGCAGCCTCTTCATGCACTTTTGAAGGCAGTTTCAGATCGTCTATAATTCTCTGCATCTCTGAAAGCGCTAGCCTCATGTTTCGAGGTTTTGAGCCGGAAAGACGTCTATCCCATTTCTTCATGCGGTGGTAACGCCCTCTCTTGTCCGCAGACATCTTATCCATATTCTTTGTTCCTATACGTGTCACTATACCTCTATGATGTTTGGTATATGTTATAGGAGAGCCGGTACGTTTTTTTCGCTGTCTTTCTTCGAAATTAAAGGCTCTTCTGGAGGCAGATTGCTCCACTAAGTCTTCTTCTATAACACCTCCACACTGATTACATACTAGTTCACCAGTGTTGCTGTTCTCTAAAATATTTTGTGAACTGCAGAATGTGCAGCGACGTTTTTCAACAGTTTCAGGACTCTTTAACTTGTTCTCCATAGAAAAATCCCCTCCCAGATTTTAAAGCTTCTCTCTCACCATTGAAAACCTTTCATGCAGTCGAACAGATTATATCCATCATATACCTTGAAGCCGGTTCTTCTACCGCCTTTTCATATCTGTTCTATTCTATCCGAACAAAGCTACTAGGTTATAAAAGAAAACTAGGTTTAAAGAGTTTATATGGTTAAGAGAAAGCATATCCTCCCTCTAATTATTCTGCTACTAGCCTCCACATCACTAGCAGGAAACATGGAAAAGACCAACATCACACTCCAGATGGAGGAAGAAGTAGAGGTAGGAGAGTACGTTATAGAATACTATCAAGCCTCTCATGTCGACAACGAACAACGCCTGAAAATAGGTTACGATACCGGCACCACCCTTCAAGTGCTTGAAAATCTGAGAGGTGAGAATCTGTTTGAAATGGAGGGCGAAACCCTGAATGTATCGGAAGAGATAGGTATCAAGATCAACGAGCTAGGCAACTCAAGAGACGGCCTTTATATCGATCTAAACGTAAGATCTGAGGAAGATGTTCTCAGCTCTGCACAGATGGAACTAGACACACCTTCAAGCATAAATGTCGGACAGGGAGAAGACACAACGATACCTATAAAGCTATCAAACAACGGTTTAACAAATCAGACCTTCCAGCTTAACGCATCAGAATCCGATACAGTACAAACAGTATTTAGAAACGATGGCTTTACAGTATCAGAAGTATTTGTAGAGGCAGGAGAGACCGAAACGGTAGATGCGGATATAAGTATCTCTCAACAGGCCGAACCGGAAACCCGTATAATGGAGTTCCAGGCAGAAAACATTTCATCTCTAACAGAGACAGTTAATATAGAGGTTGACGGCGCAGAGCGCCACGAAAGCATGAACCTTAACATAGGAGACCGTTTCATAAGAGCAGAACCCGGAGAAACAATAGCAACAAGCCTAAGAGTAAGAAATAACGGAGAAGTGACACTGAACAATGTAGAGATAGATATTGAAGGACCTGAAGACTGGGAGCCAGATATGCAGCCAGAAGGTGTAGACACGATAGGGCCTTTCGAATCAGAAAATATCGATATAGATATAGATCTCCCGGCCAACGCAGATATAGGAGATGAATTTGTAGAAATCTCAGCCACCTCTGATGAATACACCCCTGAAGAAGCTGAGGAAGTGAGAATTAATGTTACAGAAGAAAGCAATATGAGCATAGTCGGGCTAGCCCTAATGGCTTTCAGTCTAATAATGCTTCTAGCTGTCTACAGAAAGTTTGGCCGGAGGTAAAACTTAATGACAGTTATAGAACTTGAAGGAGTAGAAAAAAGTTATGGAGATCTCAAAGTCTTGAAAGGAATCGATCTGGAAGTTGGGAGCGGAGAAATATTCGGAATACTCGGACCTAATGGAGTAGGGAAAACAACACTTTTCCAGACCATTATAGGGCTTTTAAAACAGGACTCGGGAAAAATAAAGATAAACGGCGAACTAAATGACCACAGCAAGGAACTGAAGAGGAAGATAGGTTATCTGCCCTCCGATGTAAGTTTCTACGAAGACCGTTCCGCTAGAAAAAATCTGGAGTTTTTCTCTGATTTAGCGGATACAGATCCCGATATTGACAGCCTTCTAGAAATGGCAGGTCTTGAAAACGATGCCTCAAGGAAGGTAGGAGAGTTCTCAACAGGTATGAAGAAAAGATTAGGTATCGCCCAGTCGCTGATAAAGGATCCTGAAATCATAATCTACGATGAACCTACGACAGGTTTAGATCCCGAAGGGAAAAAGGAGTTCAAAGACCTAGTGAGAAAAATTAACAGTGAAGGAGAAAAAACTATTGTAATCTCTTCACATATAACTACAGAGATAGATTCTCTCTGCGACAGATTCGCCATACTAAAGGACGGCAAAGTTGTTGCGAGCGGAACTAAAGAAGAGCTAGGTGATATATCGGATACCGATTACAGAATACTAATTGAAACCAGAGAACCAGAAAAAGTTGAAGAAATTCTAGAAGAAGATAAAAGAGACTTTGAGAGAAACAAAGACCGTCTCACCGTAAGGACCCGGGAAGATATACGCAACCAGCTTTTCCAAAAGTTTACAGAAGAAGAGATTGATATAAAGAAAATCGAGCTAAAAGAGGAAACCCTCGAAACAACATATCTAAGACTTACAAGTGGTAACTGATGGGATCTAAATGGGATATAGGTCGGAAACAGCTTGAAGACACCTTTTCCAGCAAAAAGTTTCTGCTAATCTTCGGTCTATTCCTACTCCTATCACTTGGATCCGTACATATAGGTGTTGGAGAGTACGAGGACGAAATGGAAAGATACGAGTCAGGAGACACAGGTATAGGAAACCAGGTCCCTGAACCACCCTCACTAGTCGAAACCTTTCAGCTTATGGTAGGTTTCAATCTTCCTCTAGCCGCCGCGATATTGGCCCTACTTTTAAGCTATAATTCGATATCCAAAGAAAGAGAAGAGGGCACTATCGAACTTCTTTTATCCTATCCTGTATATAGAGATGAAGTTATTAATGGGAAATTTTTATCAGGACTATTCACAGTCGCAATCGCGCTACTCGTTGCATTCATCGCTTCTTCAGGATATGCAGTTTACAGGACCGGTGTAGCTCCCAACTTAACCGAGGTAGCAAGAATAGGCTACATGTGGTTAGGTAGTGTAGTATACATGGCTTTCTTCTACGGACTAGGAATCTTTCTTTCTACAGTGTTCCGATCAAGCAGAAGAGCGCTCATAACAGGGATGATAATTCTAGGTATTTTCCTTGCAACACCTTTCATCGCCGGAATAGCCTCTGATTATATCTACCCTTACGAAGACGAACCTCAACCACGTGAAGAAGTCGAGTTTGTGGAAGGAGGGGCGACAACAGAAGTAGAAACATTTCCCGGAGAAACCTCAGATAGAACAGATAGAGCTGCCGTAAGAGCTGAGCGTGATCGCTTCGTGGACCAAGTATCTCGTTTCTCGCCTTCCACCAGCTACACCAACTACATGGGAATAATAATAGGTAACGATTACGATACAGAGTTCCCGCCTACATTGGGAGAGAGCTTAGAACAGTCTTTTGGCTATATAGTATTTCTGTTTAGCCAGACTATGTTAGTGTTTGCAGCCTCATACGCCGTATTTATGAGACAGGACCTCTAGACAAGACTATATAGGTTTAATCGATGAAGAAATTGATAGGCGGGGTAGTGTAGCGGACTATCATCGTACCCCGGGGCGGTACGGACGGGGGTTCAAATCCTCCCCCTGCCAACCCTAGTTCAGCTTAACAACTAATTCTCTGTAATAATTCTTCTATTAACAGACAGCTGTTTTGTTTTTAGTGAGTGCTTAATGACAGAAAAATACAGTAGACGGCATATCATCGGTTTAGGCAGTATAATATCTGTCTCTGGCTGCTTGAACTGGGTCCCGGGAACAGAAGATAACGACACAAATGATCCGGAGACACATCCCGAAATTGCCGCACTCTCTGAAGAAGCAGAAAACCAGATCCGTGATGAAGAGATACTAATTCCTTATGAAGAAGCAGATAATAGGATATTAGCAGACACTGTAGAAGTAGAACCAAGCATGATTAGAGAAGTCGGGATAGGAGATGCACAGGAGTACAGAGTCAGTGCCGAACTCGAACTAGGCCGCAATGCAGATGATTTAGTCGGATACGTTGATGAAGATAGAGAAACTCTAATTGAAAAGGTAAGCGAACCCTCATACGATATGACCACAGTAGTTTTTGAGAACCTAGAGGAGTACGATGCAGAAGAAAGAAACGTACACCAAACAAGGATAACACAGTACCAAACACGGTTCCATGGGAGAGACGACAACTTTGTACATTATCGGCTAAGTAACGAAGAACTAAGAGAGCTGGAAGACGAGGAAGAATACCTCGAAAACTTTAGAAACAATGCAGATGTCTATATAGACAGTGAAACCTATTAATAGACCAAATAACCTATTCCTGCTGTCAATGCAACCGCCAAGAAAAAAGCGCTAATCCATGCTAAAACCGTAAACCCTATTTTTGACATGTCGTTGTTTGACTTGCCTTCAACCATCCCGCTGCCGATGACCGCTGCAATAATAGCTAGATTGGCTGATATAGGTGCACCTATCATAACACCTGCCTGTGCCGTTATACCCCCTGCTGCAAGAGCTGCTATCGAACGCCTAGGACCTATATTCGAATAATCATAAGAAACAGCTTTTATTATACGTGGAGAATACATCCAAGTACCTAAAAGTATGGAAACAGCTCCAAAAGACAATAAAAATATTTTAGAGTAATCCAAAGCAGCCATAGGGCCAGATACAAGACCTACTGAACCCGCACCCGTAGTATAAGCCATGTAGGAGGCCGAAATAACTAGTAGATACCTTATAGGTTTTTTGGCATCTTTAGGTATATACCTTTGCAAGACTATTGCTGTCACATACGCAATTATCAGAGAGGCCACAGGAACCGCAAACCAGTAGGCAACAATATCAAAGAGTTCCGACCAGTTTACAGCACCTCCAAAACCATATGCACTACCCACAACTGCTCCAGTTGTTGTAAAGGCTGTAGGCATAGGATAATCTGTTAAAACACTTACAATGACTAATAAACCTGCAACAAAGAGTATTGTTGCTGCCTGAGCCACCTGTATCTCAGTTGTTAGTAATCCGGAACCCATGGTCTCAGCCACGTTATGGCCCTGTAAAATCGATCCTAGAAATGCAAAGACTCCTGCAACCAAAGCAGCTCTAAGAACATTCATTGCTCCGGAAGAACTTACAGGCCCAAAAGTCGCAGCAACACTTGATGCTCCTATGGATATACCCATAAAGAGAGCTGCAACCATAGTTACTAGCGTTATAAGCTCTATCATCAATTATATTCCCTAAATCTGTCTTTCAATTGTCTTCTACTGTCCTCATCCGGAACATTGACACCAAAGCGATAGACGCCATCTTTATGGCTACGCATATCCACCGAGAAGTCTTCTGTATCGAAGAAAAATGGATTAAATCTCAACATCATGTCTGAGTAGACAGCCTCCTCAACTTTACGGACTGAAATAATCGTTTTTGAGGCAACAAAGTTGGAAACTTCTTCAGATGCGTCTTTGAGCTTTCTATTCGGGTTTTCATTATTACCTATTTTTTTACCGGCTTCTACAACTCTTTTGGTCGCTTTTACCAAGTCTTTAGATCCATCAGACTTTTTCTCCGATTTCTTAAGATCTATAGAGGCGTGCTCAACCGTCTTCTCCCTCAGTTCTTCGAATCCTTCTTCAGTACGAGGCCTCCATTTTCTGTAACGTCTTAAAGATTTATCTTGTATTGAAGTGTCCTTCATACCTCCTCGACTTCTTCAGCGAATTCGGTTATTTCGTCCCACTCTCCTTCTTTTTCTATTCCTGAATTAGTGTGCGTAACATTCTCGGGATTGGACATTCTATATCTACCCATAAGATACCCTGGTTAAAAAGCGTATCCTTACCCCCAACTCTCTTCAAACTCAGAGACTAAGAAAAACAGTTCTCTTTATAGGTTATAGTAAAGAAGCTTCTCTAGTTATCAGGATTTTTTACATCTTCCTTGAGACTGTCTCTCTTTTCATCGTCTTTAATACTTATATTCAGATCGTATTTTCCAGATCTTTTTCTCCTAAGATCGGCAAAAACCTCTTCCGAACTGAAGTAAAGGTCGTTAAACTTCAGCATCAGACGTTTGTAGATATTTATCTCAACAAACTCTAGAGCCTTAGTGAGAACATATAGTAACGGACTGAAAACTCCTTTCACCATATTTTCCAGTTCCCTACCCGGAGGCCTCTTCTGATCAACTATCTTTCTCTCTGCCTTCTCTGCCTCCTTTTCAACCTCATTTATACCTTCTTTAACTCCAGGAAGATCTTCTTCAAGCTCTTTCTCTTTCCTAACTGCTGAATCAACAGTTTTATCTTCCATATCTGTTATACTATCTTCTTTTCTTGGACGCCATTTATCGAACTCCTCAACTGTCTTCTCGTCAACGTCCTCTTCTTTGAGAGCATCTTCTACATCTTCTGCAAACTCGGCGACCTCCTCAATGTCTCCTTCCTTTTCTACACCCGAATTTGTCTCTTTCAGCTTCTCATCTTCAGAATCTGCCATGCCCGGTAAGAAATAGGATGCTACGACATAAAAAGCCCCGCTAAATCATTTTCTTGCGCTTGAGTTCTTCATGAACTCTGTCAAAGACTTCTTGTTTCGTCATCGATGCATCAATTAGCACGATTTCTTCCTCAAGCTCTTCAACAAGATTACTATACTTTAGAACCACTTCTTCTTGAAAATCAAGCTCTTCAAATATATTACCATCTTTTCCTCTGTTCTCTACCCTTGACATACCTTCCTCAGCAGAAACATCCAGAATTATAGTCAAGTCCGGTTTCAAAGCAGATCTGTTCAGCTCTTCAACCCATTCTCTTTTGGCCCCCATAACAGGTTGGTAGACGAGAGATGAGTGATAGTATCTATCACATACAACAGTTTCTCCGTTTTTGAGTCGAGGTATTATCTCTTCTTCAAGATGAACCATCCTGTCCGCCGCAAAGCCTAATGCCACTGTTTCCGGAGAGTAATCTTCAGAAGATATAAGTCGGTCTACTTTTTCACCTATCTTGTTTCCTGAGGGCTCATAAGTCCAGTGAGCATCTAAATCCTCTGCTAGCTTCTCTGACTGTGTTGTGGTTCCTGCACCGTCGGCGCCTTCAATTACGATAAATTTACCAGAGTAAGAGTTCTCGTCCATTACAGAATGTAGTCATAGAGCCGAGCTATTTAAAATGAGATGAGTATACTTCTTACATTATGCTGGCGAAGCATGAGCTCAAGAGTCTGGGAATAGGCTCAGCATTGGTACTAGTAAACATTGCTTTAATGCTTGTATTTGCCAGAACATTCTTAGTAGATGTCTTCAACTATGTGTGGAGTTTAGGCGCTATAATAGGAATTATTGCTTATGCAGTACCTCTAATTGCAGGAAGCTGGCTAGGAAGAAAAGGTATCGAGCAAGAAAACCTTGGTCTGGCCGGTATTGGCATCTCCCTTTTAATGCTTGCATATGGATCATTCGGCGCAGGAGTAATAGGAGCAATAGAAACTATTGAAACACAGGTACTGGTTTTAGCTGTAACAGCGTTGATAACAACATTAATAACAACTTTAGCTGGGCTATACGTCTACTGGACAGATAGAAATCTCAATAGAACTGGTTACTACTCAAATATCGCGTTCCTAGGCGTTTTCCTTACAGGATTTATAGGTACCTTCTTCCTACCGCTACTAATTCTGACCTTCCTGCTCGCATTTACAGGATTCCTTCTATACCTAATATATGAAGTCTGGAGAATGAAAACTGAGGCAGTGAGCCCCGAGCTTACAGGCTTAGGACTTTACATCGCTTACGCAGGTGTCTTCATCCACGTGCTTCAGATTGTAGCCCGGTACTATATAGAAGATTAAAAACGAGTTAAACGCACCACCTCAAGTTGTTGTTCTATGAAGTACTCCTTGAGAAAAGCTGTTACACGCATAGAAAGACGCATACTGCCTTTGATTGGAAAAATACTGTGGCCTCCTACAGGAGCGAACGTGGTATGCTGGACCAGTAAAGACAGAGAAGAGCTTATCCTACTTGATATAGATGGAAATTACAACCTTCCTGCCGGCATGATAGAACAAGGAGAACATCCGAGAGAAGCTTCCGAACGAGAGTTCAAGGAAGAAACAGGACTTAATCTAGAGATTGAAAACTTTTTAGGTGTTAAGACCGCTTGGAACGGAATATCTGGCCTCCACTTCTTCTACGAAGCTATTTTGACCGACGATTTCGAGAAGAAGACGTCAGGATGGGAAGGAGAGCCCAAGATAATTGATAAAGAAGAAATCAGCGGGATGCTGGAGAAACTTCCTTCTCCGAAAGAAACATAGTGACCGAACACCAAAACAAATCTTAGTATGGAGCACCGAAATCTTTCTGAAGCAGATCCTGAAGTATACGAAGCACTGAAAAAAGAAATAAGCCGACAAGAGTCAGAAAGTCTAGAGATGATTGCGTCGGAAAACTTCGTGCCAAGACAGATATTAGAGGCTCAAGGCAGCGTTTTAACCAATAAATACTGTGAAGGCTACCCAGGAAAACGTTACTATGCTGGCTGCGAACACCACGACAAGATTGAAAACCTGGCTCGTGAAAGAGCCTGCAAGATCTTTAACGCAGAACACGCCAATGTACAGCCACACTCCGGTTCAACCGCAAACTTTGCAGCTTACTTCGCAGTTCTAGAAGCTGGAGACAAGATTTTAGGCCCTAAACTTTCGCACGGAGGACACTTGACACACGGACACGATGTAAACTTCTCAGGAGATCTATTCGACTTCGAAGCTTACTACATCAATGAGAAAACAGAGATATTTGAAAAGGAAGATATCATAGAGGCAGCAGAAAAGCATAACCCCGACTTAATTGTATGCGGCTACTCAGCCTACCCTCGTGAGATAGACTTCGAGGCGTTTAGAGAGGCTGCTGACAGGGCAGACGCACTTCTTATGTGCGACATAGCTCACATATCAGGTCTTGTTGCAGCAGGAGAGCATCCCTCTCCTTTCCCCGAATGCGATATCGTTACAACAACCACCCATAAATCTATCAGAGGTGCTCGCGGAGGAATGATACTCTGTAAGGACAAATATGCAGAAGCCGTAGATAAAGCAGTGTTTCCTTACAGCCAGGGCGGACCACTAATGCACCAGATAGCTGGTAAAGCCGTATGCTTCAACGAGGCTCTGAAACCTGAGTTCAAGGACTATTCAAGACAAATTAAAAAGAACGCCCAAGCTTTAGCTAGGTCTCTTACTGAAAACGATGTTCGACTGGTTTCAGACGGAACAGACAACCACTTGGTTCTAGCAGATCTTAGAGACGAAGAAATAACTGGTAAAAGAGCCGAGAAAGCGCTGGAGGAAGTGAACATCGTGGTTAATAAAAACACGGTTCCTTACGACCCCGAATCTCCTTTTGTAACCTCCGGGATAAGAATTGGAGCTCCAGCATTAACAACCAGAGGTATGGAAGAAGAAGAGTTCAAGTTAATCGGAGAGATGATCGCAGAAAGATTGAAGAACCCTGAAGATACGGAAGTAGAGGAGAAGATTAAAGAAAACGTCTCCAAGCTTCTGGAGGACTACCCTCTTTACAGCGATTCCGGTGTAAAGTTCTAGACTTTTTCCAATCTAAACTTGCAGCCGAATCCTTCTTCATTTAAAGCAGTATCTTGACAGTACTCAATATCGCCATCGAAACAGTCTAGTATCTCTTTTCCAAGATAAAGACCGAATCCTGTGCCGCTGCCTTTATCTTTTTCAAATATTTCCTCGCAGTCTCTATCCTCTAAACCAGGACCGTTGTCTCCTATGCCGAAAACTATATTCCCCTGATCTTGGTACAATTTTACTCTAAGCTCTGCTTCGTCGCATTGTAGCGAATTCCCTGTTTCAGAACCGTATTTGACCCAGTTTTCCCCTACTGTTCTTGAAACTATCTTGGCTGCTTTGTTCGCTCTTACTTCTACCTGATCCGGTAGTTCGCTTTCTATTCTGGCCCCGTAATCCTCTTCCAGCATCGATACTAATTCTTTCGCAGAGATTGAGCAGTCAACATACGATAAACCTTGTACTTCCTGATAGTCTTTTAGGCACGAGATCATTTCGACTACATCGTCAACTTTCTTACCTAGCTTTCCGTCAAACATGTCCCGGTAATCATAGATTTCTTCCGCTTTCACTGGTGGAACCCAGTTCTCTTCTTCAAGTAGATTAACTATTTTCTCTGTTTCTTCTACAAACTCTCTGACTTCTTCATCATTTTCCTCTATATCTTTCATAAGAGGGTTATCAACTGTTTCCTCATACTCCATCATTTCCAAGTATCCCGATATAACTGATAGAGGGTTACCCATTTCATGTCTAAAAGTTCTGTATAGACAGACGTTTCTGTCCTCAAAAATCATTCTGTAGCCTTGTATAGAATTTTCACCCCAGTTCATCTTGTTTACTCATAGCGTCAACTCTCAATTTTACTCGAATTATTAAATTGTTGTAAGCTAAACTACTTAACAGGGGGACCTTTTTTGCAACAGTATCTAAACTTAGTCGAGAACATTCTAACAGAAGGAAACTACAAACCTAACAGGACTTCAGTAGACACCATATCTACTTTCGGACAGTTCTACAAGATAGATTTATCGGAAGGATTTCCTTTACTTACAACAAAAGATCTTTCCGGATACCGTTGGAACTCGCTGATCCACGAACTACTATGGTACTTTTCGGGTGAGGAACATATCAAGAACCTTAGGGAAGAGACTAAGATATGGGATGCCTGGGCCGACGAAGAAGGACTCCTAGAAACTGCTTATGGACGTTTCTGGCGACGTTACCCTATACCGGACGGAGATGCGCAGCTTGAAGGAGAAGCTTGGCCTGACAAAGACCATAAATGGGTCAACGAGGAAGAAGACGGAAGACTGACTTTTGATCAGATCCAGTATGTTATCGATCAGCTGAAAGAGAACCCTAAGTCCCGTAGAATAATTGTAAATGCGTGGCATCCCGCGAACGCCACTGTTTCTAAACTGCCGCCTTGCCACTACAGCTTTGTCTTTAACGTACAGGACGGGAAACTGAACACTCATTTAACGCAGAGAAGTGCAGATACTGCTCTCGGAGTACCGTTCAATATCGCGGCTTACTCGATAATCACGAGGCTGATAGCTAAAGAGGTAGGTCTTGACCTAGGAGAGTTTGGACACACCTTAGTTGATGCTCACCTCTACTGTGGAGAGGACGAGAGAGGTGAATGGTACGGAGAAAATATTGAAGAACTACAGCAAAAGATGAAAAATGTGGAAGAGAAGGAAGATTATCTTGAGATCCGTGAATGGATACTTGAGAACGCTCCTGAAGAGGAAAACGAAGGTAAAGACCATATACCCGGCATGCTCAAGCAGCTCTCCAGAGAGCCTCGTAAAAGACCTGAACTAGATATAGCTGACAAACCTCTAAACGAACTGGAATACAAGGACTTCGAACTGAAAGATTACAGTCCGCATCCAGGACTCAAGTTTGGTATAGCAGAGTAAAACCTCAGAAAAGTTTAGGTAAGCCAAAAAACTCTTGTAAACCTTTAAATTAAAGTCGAAGCTATTTTTTTGATAATGGCAAGGCAAGAACTGAGTTTAGAGTTGTTTGGCAAGAAAGCCAGTCTAGAATACTCTGAAAGATGGATTGGACAGTCTATCCTTGGTCTTCGAGTTCTGATGGCCTGGGTATTTATTCAGGCAGGACTTGAAAAGATTCTTGATCCTGAATGGACAGCAGTACATTTCCTTGAAGGAGTTGAATCTGCGAACCCTTTCATGTTCTTATTTGAATGGTTCGCGGCCTATCCCGGACTAGTTGATCCGCTGGTAATGTGGACCCAGTTACTGATTGGTCTCGCACTACTACTAGGTGTTTTCTTCCGTTTCGCAGCGCTTGGAGGAGCTATCCAGATGCTTATGTTCTGGCTAGCATCTTTTGAAGCAGGTTTAATGGCAGGATTCCCTGTTGCCCACGGATATCTCGTGAACGACACACTTGTTTACGCAGTCCTACTTTTTGGGCTGGGAGCGCTCGGAGCAGGAAGACTTCACGGACTGGACTCGAAGCTTGAGGAAACTGATCTAGTTAAGGAGAACAACTGGATTAGATACCTTCTAGGCTAGACCTTTTTATCCCTTCCTTTTTACTTTCCTTTTTTATGAAACTAGGATGGTTTAACGCCGAGGACTGGGAGAGACAGGAACTGGAAAATAGGGATATAAAGCCTATCTTTCACCCCGAGCCTTTGGGACCAGACTGTGAGGATCTCCAGTACGATGCCGTAACTGTTTTTGCGTCTTCCCGGTTAACAGCAGAAGTTCTTGAAAATATACAGCCTAAAGCAGTTTTCACACGTTCAACCGGTTTCGACCATATAGACCTAGATAAAGCAGAAGAGTTAGGCGTCAAAGTTTACAACGTACCAGAGTACGGCTCTTATACTGTTGCAGAACATGCTTTCGCGCTTCTTCTTTCTCTTTCAAGAAATATTTTAGAGGGCTCAAACAAGACTAAAGAAAGCTTTGAAAACGAAGGTTTAACCGGTTTCGAGCTTAGAGCTAAGAAGATAGGTATAATAGGTACAGGAAGAATAGGTTGTGAAATGATAAAGATGTGTAAAAGCTTTGGAATGGATGTAATCGCATACGATCCCTACGAGGACAGAGAGCTTGAGGAAGAGCTTGGATTCATGTATGTCAGCTTTGAGGACTTAGTCAGGCATTCAGATATTATCTCACTACACTGTCCTCTTACAGACGAAAACCACCACCTGTTCTCCGATGATGAGTTCAAAAAGATGGATGAGACCGTCTTCATCAATACAGCGAGAGGAGAGCTAGTCAATTCACAAGCACTGCTTAACGCCTTAAAACAGGACCATGTATCAAAAGCCGGTCTAGACGTCTTAGAAAACGAGAACAGTCTGGAAGAAATAGAAAATCTGACGGATACTGAAGAATTCTGCTGTGAGGAGACAGAGGCTAACTGCGAACTAATTGAACGCAGAGACGTCACAGTAACACCTCACAACGGTTTCAACACGGAAGAAGCTAAAAAAAGGATTCTAGACACAACAATAGAAAACATTATAGATAGGCCCGAAGAGAACCGGATTATCTAAATACATCGTACCGAAGAAGGTTTATAGTAAAACCAACCGGATTTAATTTTATGGAGAAGGTTGTTATTGCGGCAGTTTCTGAAAACGGAGTCATAGGTAAAAACGGAGATATTCCTTGGTACTTTCCTGAAGACCTGAAACATTTCAAAGAGAAGACATTGGGACACCCTGTTGTCATGGGCCGGAAAACCTATGAGTCGCTTCCTGAAGATTACAAGCCTTTACCGGATAGGACCAATATCGTTCTGACCCGTTCCGAACCTGAACTTGACGAGAGTGTAGAAACAGCGAACAGTCTCGAGGAAGCATGGAAGAAAGCAAGGAGGACAGGTAAAGACAAACTGTTTATCGCCGGAGGCTCCAAAGTCTATGAACAGACCTTAGATGACGCCGATAAAATAGTTCTGACACGGATACATGACCATTATGAAGGAGACTCTTTCTTCCCAGAGTTTGACAGAGAGGACTATGAACTAGTATCTGAAGATGATCAAGGAGAAATGTCCTTCTTAGAGTACGTAAGGAAAGACTGATATTGATCCTTGCTCTACCAAAGTATATGAAGGAATCCGATAGAGATGCATTAATCGTAATGGTTTCAAGCGTTGTGATAGGGCTATCTCTATACAGTTTCAGTCTCGCGGAAACCGTGGCTCCTTTCTCCGAAGTACACCAGATAAGTACAGAGGACAACAGTTTGAAGCTTCATACCGGCTGCCACGAACTTGAGATGTATACCTCTGAAGGACAGTTGAACGCGATAGAAACCGGTTTACAGGAAGTTGATACCGTTAGACCAACAACACATCAGCTGACAGAATCACTTATAGAGGGCTCCGGATCCAACGTAGATACGGTTGAGATCTACGGTTTCGAAGACGGCGCTTACCTGTCAGAAGTAGTTCTTGAGAACGGTGAAAGGGTTGATGCCCGGCCTTCAGACGGTGTAGCTTTAGCAGTTGAGGCCAACTCCTCTATAAGAATAGATAGAGGTCTTCTACACCAGCAAGGAGAATTTTTCTGCGACCACTACCTGTAAACTGTCAAAAGGTTTCTGTACCAAACAGTTAGACGTGAAAGTTGAAGACCTCGAGATACCTTCGCGGATAAAGAAAAAGTATCTCAGCTCCGGAATAAAGAAACTTAATCCTCCTCAGAAAAAGGCAGTTGAGAACGGTTTAATGGCTGACGAAGATCTTATAATCGCTTCTCCAACCGCTTCAGGAAAAACATTTATCGCAGAACTAGGTATAGTGAATCAGGTTGTCAAGAACCGGAAGAAAGCGGTTTACATCGTTCCTTTGAAGGCTTTAGCCTCCGAGAAATACGACGATTTTTCAGAGAGGTACGAGGAGCTGAACGTCATGATGTCAGTCGGAGACAAAGACGAGTCCGGAGACTACCTAGAGAACGCAGATATTGTAATCGTAACTTCTGAAAAACTGGACTCGATGCTGAGACACAACCCCTCGTGGATACATGATATAGGACTTGTTATAACAGATGAAATACATCTCCTGACCTCACCTAACCGAGGTCCAACACTAGAGATAACCCTGACAAGGCTGAGAGACATACTAGACTTCCAGATGCTTGGTCTATCCGCAACTATAAGCAACTCCAACGAACTAGCGGACTGGCTCGACGCAACACTCGTAGAGTCTGATTATAGGCCTGTAGAACTTGAAGAAGGGATAATACACGGCAACGAAATAAAGTTTTATCCTGAAGACTATCAGCCCGAGCAGGAGGAAGAGAAAAACGATTCACCGACAAGCTTCAAAACAGGCTCCGAAATAAGAAGTAAAAAAACACCTGAAAACTCAGATAAAGCAATAATAAAAGACGGACACGGCAAGCCGACATTAAACATACTAGAAGACACAATAAACAAAGAAAAACAGTGCATAATATTCTGTAACTCTCGCAAAGGATCAGAAAAAAGTTCAGACAGATGTGGAGAAGTTTCTGAAGAAGATTTAGATAGGGAAGAAGAACTAAAGCTAGAAGAGTACGCTGAAATAATAGAAAACACTCTAGGAACACCAACCAGCCAATGCAAACGATTAGCAGAAAACGTTCGGAAAGGCGCTGCATTTCACCACGCCGGTCTCTGTCTTTCAGGAGATTCCTTGATTCTTCATGCAGATGGAAGTTTTTCACGTATGGAAAATCTGGTTAAAAACAGTAAGGAGACTGCTATCGGACTTTCTGAACATAAGATGGTCGAGTGCAATATAAAAGAAAAGTATGAATTAGATGAGAAACCTATTCTCAAGATTAAAACCAACAAAGGACGTGTAATCAAAGTTTCGAAGAATCACAGGTTGCCCATATTAGGAGAGGAGGGAATTATTTGGAGGAAATCAAAGAATCTGAACGAAGAAGATAGAGTAGCCACACCAAGAAAAATTGATATAGACACCAAGATACCGGATCTGCGCGAGATGCTTAGAGAAAACGTTAGGACATACAGAAAGCACGAAGAATTGGAGAACTTGGTCAAAGACCTAGATACAAATAAAATTGAAGGGTTTAGCACTAGGTATACTATAGACCGAAATATAACAGTAGGCGACCTTAGAACGATATGTAACAGGAAAAATGAATCGGCAAGCAAATATCTGAATACCGTGATGTCGAAAGGAGGTCGAAAACCTGTAGACATACCCGCAAGACTTGACAAAGATATTTCATGGGCTATAGGGGCTGTTGCAGGTGACGGGTATATTGATAATCACTCAGTAGTTTTAACCGGGAGCTGTGAAGAAATAATAAACCGATTCCAGAAAATATGTAGTGAAAAATTCTCCAGGAAAGTCTCTTCTTCAGAGAGAGATGACGGAGTCCGGACAGTAGCTCTTAATGCCAAAGTTGTTGCAGATATTTTGAAAGACTTCTTTGGAATTCCAGAAGGCGAAAAGGCAAAAAATCTTCGGATGCCTGAAGTAGGTCTTCCCAACGAACTTCTAGCATCATACATTAGAGGATTATTTGATACAGATGGATCGGTCAGCTGTAGAGATAACGCAGATGGCTCTCCCTGTATAGAGTTTTACACTGCAAGCAAAGAACTGGCTACAGAGCTTCATACCTCCCTGCTCAGATTCGGGATAACCGCCTACAGGGACAAAAAAAAGACGGAGAGTAGAATAACAAAGCTAGGAGAACGTCAAATAAACACAAACGGGGATATACACAGACTCACAATTTATGGATCAGAACAGCTAAGAGAATATAGAGATACAATCGGATTTACGCATCCTAGGAAGAAATCTAGGCTCGATGAGGCAATTAAAAACAATCCTAATGGCGGAAGAAATCAGAACGACATAATACCTAAACCAATAGGCACAAAAGTAAGAAAAATTCGTGGAAGCAAAAATCTCAGCCTTTCAAATCTTGAACCAGAAATCCCAAAATCAACATTATCGCGATTTGAAAATCATAAGACGCCGATAAAAAGAAAGACGTTCCAAAAACTAGCTAAAAAACTGGAAGACAAAGAGCTACAGAAAATAGCAAACTCCGACATCTACTGGGAGAAGATTACAGAGATAAAAGAGAAAGAACCAGAAAAACTCTACGATATAAGTACCTCAACAGAAAACTTTATAGCAAATGGTGTAATAGCACATAATACTACAGAACAACGTAAGGCTGTTGAAAAAGGTTTTAAAGAAGGATTTATCCGTTCAGTCTCTGCAACACCTACTTTGGCGGCAGGAGTGAATCTACCGGCTTATAGAGTAATTATGCGTGATTTAAAACGTTATACAGGCAGAGGAATGGAATACATTCCTGTATTAGAGTATGAGCAGATGTCGGGGCGCGCAGGACGGCCAAAATACGATAATACAGGTCAGGCGATCAGTGTTGCGAAGAATCCTGGTATGACAGATGAAGTATTGGACCGTTACATTCTGGGTGAGCCAGAGCGTATACAGTCTAAGCTTGCTGCGGAACCGGTTCTGAGGATGCATACGTTAGCGCTTGTGGCCTCTAAGTTCTGTACTTCTATGGACGGTCTGCTTAGCTTTTACAGAAAAACGTTTTACGCCTATCAGTACGGCGATATGAGCCAGGTAGAGTCAAAGATCGAAAAGGTTGTTAGACAGCTGCAGAAATACGGGTTTCTTGAAGAGACCGGTTTAGAAGCCACTAAGATCGGTAAACGGGTTTCAGAGCTTTACATCGATCCGGACTCAGCCAATCTTATTATAGAGTCGCTACAAGAAGCAGAGGAAAAAGATGTGAAGCCGATATCCTATCTCTTTATGCTTTCAAGAACAACTGAGATGCAGCCTCGGCCACGTGTAAGAGACAAGGAGGCTTCCGATATCGAGGAAGCGCTTTTTGATGCGGAGAAGTACCTGCTTGAAGAATTGCCTAAAGAATGGAGTACTGACTACGAGCACTTCCTAGAGTGTATGAAAAACTCTTTGATGATGCAGGCATGGATCTCCGAGGTCGATGAGGAAAGGATAATGGACAAGTACAATGTGGCACCGGGCGGTATAAGAGCTAAGATGCAGAACGCGGACTGGCTTGTATACGGATCTCAGGAACTGTCTCGTATGAAAGGTATAGATATTGGAAAGGACCTTGAGAAGCTTCGTCTAAGACTGAAACACGGCATAAGTGAAGAACTGCTATCTCTTATTAAGTATGACCAGATTGGTCGTGTAAGAGCTCGGAAACTGTACGATCACGGGATACGAGACAGAGAAACTATCCGAGAAACAGGTTTTGAGAAGCTGAAAAGGCTTATAGGGGAGAAAACTGCTCGGAAACTGAAGAAACAGGTGGGCCAAGAAAATATTTTTGATAGAGAGAACATAATGGATTATTTCGATTAGTGGTCTCGGAGCTACAAGTCTTTGAGATTAAGACTTAGTTCTTTTTGCTTTTAGAGGACTATTCCGAAGGCTCTAAGAAGTTGGAAATATCTGTGAAGTCCTCTAATGTACCTACAAGTTCTGCTCTGTTCCTCTCTTCTAACCTAGAATCTCCATAATCCAGTATTATTCTAAGCCTATAGACTGAGTTTCCATCCCGGAATTCGGAGATTATTTCGGCGTGCTCTTGTTCTAGCTCAAGATTGTGGTAGTTACTGTCAGGAAGAGTCTCTCTTATATTCTCTTTTTCTAGGCTGTAGCCGTGCTCTCTCACCAGTTCTACGGCCTTTTGGTACAGTTCATCTCCATTATACTGTTCTGAGAGTTTATTGTTTATCTCGTTAGCTATATCGTATATATCCTTGGACAAGTCGGCCCCTCTCCCTACCAACTACTGTTATGTAAAAATAATAAAAACATATCGAGATACAGCTTGCTTTTCAGTTCTTAAGTTCTTCTTCCAGTCTATTGATCAGTTCCGTGTTTCCGGCGTGGAACGGAACACGTTGATGTAAATCTTCGGCCTCGACATCTAAGATAGATTTTTCTCCATCTGTAGACGCTCCTCCAGCCATCTCTGCTATATAAGCCATGGGATTTCCCTCAAAGAGTAGTCTATACTTACCGTTCTCAGCATCCTTACAACTTGGGTAAGCAAAGATTCCTCCGTAATGCAGAATCTGATTGAAGTCGCCCACCAAAGCTCCTCCGTACCTAAGCTTGTACTGTTCCGAGATCTTGTTTTCAAACTTACAGAAGTTTTCAGTCCAGTTATTGTTACCTCCAAAACCATAAAGTTTGGGCTCCGGTAGTTTTAGACCTTCAGAAGCCAAATAAATTTCTATACCGTTGCTTTTCTTCCCTTCAACTACGTATTCGTTTACCTCCCCGTTTTCCGCTCTTACTATACTTATTAAAGGGCCAAAGACTACGTAAAACGCCGAAACTATGTTTCTTCCACTGCAAGGAAGCTTTTCATCATATACAGCCACTATCGTCCCCACGATATTGTTGGTCGGTATATTTGAAGAACCGTCCAAAGGATCTACTGCAACTGATAGGCCTTCCCCACAGTCAGTTACCTCGCGCTCTTCTTCTGATGCATACTCCCCTACACCATCTATACAGGTTATTTTCTCTTTTAGAAGTTCGTTAGCCCATATATCGGCTTCTAACTGGTCTTCTGAACTAGGATTTTCCGTCTGGATATACTCTCTTCTGTGAAGTAGACCAGAGTATATATGTGGAGCGGTTTCTGCGACCGCTTCAAAGATTTTCTCTACAGCCTCTTGAGTCATCTTTTGAAGATTACTTCTTCGAGCCTATCCAGGATTTCTTCAGGATTTTCTCTCTGAAAGACATTCCTTCCTACAGCTAGACCGTTTGCTCCTGCGTCTATAGTTGTTTGTACATCTTTTATGAATTCATCATCGCTTCTTTTGCTTCCCCCGCTCATCACTACTTTGGTCTTACCTGTTACGTTCACTACATGCCCCATATTTCCTTCCGATCCAGGATACTTTACCTTTACCATATCTGCTCCTAGTTCTAGTCCTAGTCTTGCGGCATAAGCGATTACATCAGGATCTGTTGATCCGCCATAGTCTGAGTTCCCTTCTATACCTTTTCCACGAGGATAAGCCCACATTACAACAGGTACATCATATTTACGTGCTTCTTCCTGTACCTCACGGAAATCTTCCCACATCTTATCTTCGTATTTAGAACCAGCATACATTGTGTAGCCGACGGCTTCCGCTCCTAACTCCTCCACAGCATACCTTACAGTACACTGTTTCGGACTGTAGTAGTCTTCGCGTTCAGATAGATCAGAGTTTCCGTTAAGTTTTACCATCAAGTTTACATCATCCTTATAATCAGGATAGTATGTTTCCGCTATACCTTTTTGAACAGCTAAACACGTAACAGCGTCGTGTTTAGCGACTTCGAATACATGTCTAGGATCTATGCTCTCAGGATTTGGCTTGAAATCGACAGGTCCGTGCTCTGTACCGTGATCGTAAGCTACTATTAGTGAGTTTCCGTTTCGTAGAATTGGGGAATCCGAGAAGTCTCTCATAATAACATATTGTATGACTCGGCACCGATTTTAAACTACCGGAATATAGACCGTTTAGTTGTGGTTGTAGGCGTCGTATATCTGCCACAGGTAAATTATAGGTGTTGTAATTAATCCTATTACAGCGAAAGCTAGCAAACCGGATACAGTGAGAGCTATGACTATTCCTATAGCCTTGAAAATTTCTCCCTTAACAAGCTGTCCTAGCCCAGGTATTAGAAGCGACAGCAATGCAGGCACACCATGTTTCTGTTCGACATCTTTAGACATCGAAGAATGGTTCTACAGCCACTATTTTAACCATTTCGCCTGCCGTGTCTTTTCACTTGTCTCCACAGGTTTGGGGAAGGAGGAAGAGAACTACCGATATAGCTGATACAAGTCTTTTGCTGAGAGAGGTCAAATACTAAGACATGTACCGTATTAAACCTCAGGATAAAATAGGTCTATATGACACTGAAACAATCGGATCCTGATATATCTGTCGGCGAAACAGCTCCTAACTTTGAATTAGAATCTTACAATGGAGAAAAGGTAAGTTTAACCGATTTAGATAATTTTGACGGCGTACTAGTTATTTTCATGTGCAACCACTGTCCTTACGTTAAGACCCAAACAGATGAACTTCGTAAGCTAACCGAAGAGTTCCCAAGTATAGCTTTTGTAGGTGTTAATCCTAACACCGAGACGCATGAAGACGACAGTGTTGAAAAGATGGAGAAGTTTGTTGGTGAAAACAGTCTAAGCTCCAGCAACTTCTACTACCTTGTTGACAAAGACCAAGAAGTTGCAGAACAGTATGGAGCTGTCTGCACACCTGATCCCTTCCTACTGGACTGGAGACACCGTCTGCACTACCAAGGACGTTTAAACGATAAGACGTCTCCTGAAGAAGACGTGACTGAAAGGGAGATGAAGAATGTAATCGAAGACATGTTAAAGAGGAAAGACTCTCCCAAGGAGCAGAAACCAAGCCAAGGCTGCTCAATAAAGTGGAGAAACCAGTGATACAAAATGAGCTACACTATAAGACCGTCGAACCAAGACCTGAACAAGATTAAAGACATGGTTGATAGAGCCGTAAGCTCTTACCTCCATTCTGTCAGTGTAGAAAACTTTGAAGTCTTAATTTCCTGGCAGGACTTCGATAGAGGCACAAGCGTCATAGATGCGGGTGAGGACAAGATTTCGCTCGCAGTTAACAAAGATATATCAAAGATCGAGTACGAGGAGCTTGAAGACTCTGTACTCACGGCTTTACTTGAATTAGAGTTTCTTAACTATTCAGAGCATAGTTTAGAGTTCAAATGGCAGGAAGTTCTCAAGTTTGCTTACGTAAAGATGAGGAAGTCGGAACTGACAGACTTCGAACCTGTAACTGATCATGAGCTTGAAGAGTACTGGAGCGGCGTGATTGAACAGCTTTCCAAAGATATCTCCGAGTACGACGAGTTCTTCTACACCAATACCGGATCTATAGGAGAGGCATTTGCAGACTATCTAAAAGATGATTATAGCGCTGAAGAGGTTACAAAACTCAGGATGTCAGATGTTAAAAAGGCTGGAAAACAGGTTTTCAACTAATGAAAGCGGTCTTCCTAGGACGTTTCCAGCCTCTGCATAACGGCCATCATCAAGCCATCCAATCGGCTTTAGCTGAATATGACGGTCTAGAGATAGTTATAGGTTCAGCTGATAAATCTGAAACCGAGAAAAACCCTTTAACGAGCAAGGAAAGGGAGGACATAATTAAGCAGTGTTTTCCCGAGATAGAGGTTCACCGGCTCGATGACTGTGAAAGCGACAAGGCCTGGGCAGAAAATCTGGCAGCACTTGAGCCAGAAGTCGTGCTAACAGGCAACCCTAACGTACAGGACATACTGGAGGAGTTCTCTAGTCTAGAATTCAAAAGACCTGAGATGTTTCATCCAGATATATATTCAGGCAGTGAAGTTAGAAGACGGATCAAATCAGATGAAGAGTGGAGATACCTGGTCCCAGAATGTGCTAAAGAGAAGATAGAACAGTATAAAGAAAAGATAAAGAGATCCGGTATCCAGTACAGCTTCGAACCAGGATGGAAAAGAGAGAACTCTAAACACGGCAAAGTAAAAAAGTAGACGTTTAAACAGACACCGAAACAGATTTGGTCTAAACTGTGAAGAACCCGACTAACCTTTCTCATATGTTAGAAGTACTAGTTTTTTATTCGGCTCTCTGAAAACCAGTATCTATGGTAAACGTTGTCGTAAACGGAGTTGGGACAATAGGCAAAAGAGTGGCAGAAGCCGTTAAAAAACAGGATGACATGCATTTGTACGGTATCTCAGACGTTGCACAGGCAGGAGGTATCAGGACAGTCCTGATGGAAAATGCTCCGCTTCACGGCACCGATCTCTATGCATCAGACTCTAAAGGAAAACAGAACTTGGAGGAGCAAGGCTTCCATGTCAACGACATTCTTGAAAATATTTTACACGAAGTCGACATTGTAGTTGACTGTACGCCTCCCGGTATCGATAAAAGAAATAAAGAGAAACTTTACGAGCCGAACAATGTTAAAGCTATCTTCCAAGGAGGCGCACCTGACAGTGTCGGACCTGTAGCGTTTAACGCTCTAGCTAACTATGAAGAGGCGAAAGGAGAAGACTACGTAAAAGTAGTCTCCTGTAACACAACATCTCTTTCCAGAACACTTGATGCTCTTGATAAAAGATTTTCTGTAGATAATATTGTTGCTAACCTTGTTAGGCGTGGAGGAGATATACCTCAAGACTCTCGAGGACCTATAAACTCTACGATACCTGTAACAGATGTTCCTTCACACCATGGACCAGATGTAAAGGCGGTTATGCCTCAGCTGGATATCAAAACCTTGGCTGTGAAAGTACCTGTAACCTTTGGACACGTACACATGGTCAACGCCGATATAGAAGAAGACGTCTCGGAGGAAGATATTAAACAAGCATTCAGAGATCAACCCCGAGTAAAACTGATCAAAGCCGGACACGGATACGACTCAACAGGGAAGATCCACGAGATGATGAGAGATCTAGAAAGACCTAGAAGCGATATGCCCGAAGTAGGTATCTGGGAGGAAACAGTAACCGTAGAGGACGGAACCGTCTACTGGATACATATGGTTCACCAGGAGTCCATAGTTGTCCCAAGCAATATCGATGCTATCCGCGCAATGTTCGAGACCGAGGACAGCGAAACATCTATCGAGAAAACCAACCAGACATTGGAAATAAGCTAGTACTCTCCACAGGGCGTACAGAGTCTGAACAATTCAGAAGAAATAAAGTTAACCGGATTAAACGGTACTCTGTGAAACCTAAAATCTTGATTGTTGGATGGGGATTCCCTCCCAAGATAGACGGAGGTCTTGACATACACGTACACCATCTGTTCAAAGAACTGGAGAAACAGGAATTAGATGTTAGTCTTGCTTTACCTGCGGAGAGAGCTCCTGAAAGACCCAAAATTATTTCTTTAGAAACCGGGGAAGGGGACATGGTAGAGAGATCGCGGAGAATGAGCCAGAAGGTCGCTGAAATAGCGGGAGACTTTGATATTATCCACACACATGACTGGTTTGGAGCAGAAGCAGGGTTCAAATCCAAAAAATACAGCGATGTAAAATGGGTCTCGACAGTTCACTCCTTAGCAGGAGGTAGAACAAGAAAACCTGATGAACGTCTTGAGAAACTTGAGAAAGTAGCTATAGAACATTCAGATCTTTCTATAACAGTTAGTAGAAAACTACAGAAAGAAATAAGTGAAAAGTACGGTAAAGAGCCAGAAATAGTTTACAACGGCTTTTCAAAGCCAGCATCTTCAGGCATAGATATCAAGAAACGCTACGGAATAGAAGACGAGATGTTTTTCTATGTTGGACGCCATGCAGAGCAGAAGGGTCTTGAACATCTTATATACGGCTTTAGAAAGGTATTAGAGGAACGGGAAAACGCCAAACTAGTTCTTGGTGGCGAAGGCCATCTTACAGGCTCTCTGAAAAAGTTTGTTGAGATACTTGGCATACAGAATAACGTAGTTTTCACAGGCTTTATACCTAGAGAAGAGTTAGGAGACTACTATAGCGCAGCAGACGTTTTCGTATCTCCGTCCGTCAATGAACCATTTGGTTTAACTATAACAGAAGCGCTGGAATCAAATACTCCTGTAGTAGCGACTAAAAATGGCGTGGAAGAAATTACAGACTCAGGCATTGTTTCTGTAAGACCTAACTCTGATTCTATAAAAAAGGGTGTTTTAGAAGCGCTGAAAAACGGTTCTGTGGAGAATTTAGAGTCTAGAGGCTGGGAAGAGATGACTGAAGAGCTGCTGAATTATTATAACAGTTTATGACAGAACTTCTATCTTTTCTATACTTCCTGTGTGGACAACGCCGTATCCTTCCGTAGTTTTCTCTAGAGCCTCTGTTTTCTCAACATAATAAGAACTATCGCTTCCGGCAGAACCAGGTAAATAAATTCTTTCGGTTTCAGGTCCTTTTACAACCAAAGCAATTTCTTTATTAGTTCTAACCTTTATTTCTGTTCCCTTTTCTGTTTCTTGGGTCTCTACGTCCACAGAACAGTTTTAGTCTCGAGACGTTTTTAATGACCGCGGTCAATTTAAACGACCTGTCCTCAAATTGTTGTATGTTACCTGTAACCCTTTCATTCGAGGTCCATCAGCCTCATAGACTAAGAATAGACGGAGTAAACGAGGACGCGAACAGTTTGTATGACCGTTATTTTGACGATGAAATGAACGAGCATTTCTTCAAAGACGTGGCAGAGAACTGTTACTTCCCTGCGACTGAAAGACTTCTTCGTGAGGCTAAAAAGTTTGAAGGGGAAGACAGAGAGTTCGTTGTAAACTTTTCTATCTCAAGCTCGTGGGTCAACCAAGCTAAACAGTATCATCCTGAGCTTATTGACATGATTAACCGGTTTCCTGACTCCACGGTCGACTTTATCGGTCAGGCGCATTACCACTCTTTAGCAGGACTCTTTAACAACAAGGAGGAGTTCCGTTGGCAGTTGAAGAAACATAGAAACATAATTGAAGATAATTTCGGCGTAAGACCTCAGGTAATGACTAATACAGAGTTAATCTACCATAACGAGGTTGGTAAAATTGCAGCTGAGGAAGGTTACAAAGGTATTTTTACTGAAGGCGCCGACCGGATACTTGGTTGGAGAAGCCCTAACCACGCCTATACACAGCCAGACTTTGTTACTGAAGACGGCACCAGCATACTTTTACGTAACAGAAAGCTTACGGACGATGTCGGATACCGTTTTTCGGCCGAGTGGTGGGACGAATATCCTTTGAGCGCTGAAAAATATGCTTCTTGGCTCAATGCAGCACAAGGAGATATGTTGAACCTTTTCATGGACTACGAAACATTCGGAGAACACCACTGGGAAGGAACAGGAATATTATGGTTCCTAGAAGATCTCCCTACACAGGTTCTGAAGCACGACAACCTGACTTTTGCTAAGGTGCGTGACGTCGCAGAGAACAACAGGCCTGTAGGAACTTTTGATGCTTTCGAGTATAATACAGTTTCTTGGGCGGACCAAGAGATGGATGCCTCTGCTTGGCTCGGGAACCCTATGCAGAAAATGCTTTTTGAAAAGATTCAGAAACTAGAGTCTAAGGTTAAGAGACTGGACGATCCAGAAGTACTTGATGTCTGGAGAAAGTTCATAACCTCAGACCATTTACATCATATCGCAACCAAGACCTACGAAGACGGGAATGTACACAACTATTTCTCATACTTTGATCACCCACACCAAGGATTTGCGGTGATAACCGACCATCTGATGGATTTCCAGGAGCAGGTAGAAAAAAGGCTGCGTAGTTAATCTTTCATAGTTTCCAAGCCTCATATTCTTCTTTAACTGAGACGTGTCGATTCACATATAAAGTTTAGTGTGTAATTCCTGTGTAGTAACACCATAATTTAGTATCGTGGTACAACCTTAACCTAACAACAAGTGATAAAAAATGGAAAACTACACACGAAGAGAGCTTCTTGCAGGAGGCGGAGC
>LFCJ01000054.1_pt1 | contig 58491 bp, 53 predicted proteins | sample 643141 | NCBI WGS metagenome assembly LFCJ01 (sample SAMN03766243, study PRJNA286221) | soda lake metagenome | biome: soda lake; feature: Kulunda steppe; material: water; isolation source: sample B1-Br-g2 brine of Lake Bitter-1 | place: Russia: Kulunda steppe | collected 2010-07
GGCCGGCGATCGGGCACCTATAGTCAGGGCCGTCGGCTCACCGAGTCCGGAACTGAGGGGGTGGGGACTACCGTTCGGGATGAGAAAGCCGCCACGCTAAAGAGGGAGATGGACGAATCCATCCTATGGCAAGCAAAAATCAGGTCGCTCAGCGGATCACCGAAAGCGGGGTCGTCGCCGTCCTCCGCGGCGTCAGTGAAGACCAAATTACCGCCGTTGCGCGAGCTATCTACGAGGGTGGCGTCGGCGCAATCGAACTGACCGCCGACGGAACACGCGTTGGCGAGCGGATTGCGGCAGTCGACCGGGAACTGGCCGATACGGACGCCGTCATCGGGGCTGGAACCGTCCTCGATGCGCCGACGGCCCAATCGGTGATCGAAGCGGGCGCCTCGTTCGTCCTCGCTCCCGACTGTAACCCAGAGATGATCCGGACTTGTAACCGACATGATGTGGTCTCGGTACCGGGCGTGATGACGCCAACGGAAGCCGTCACGGGGATGGAGGCCGGCGCGGACATGCTCAAGATGTTTCCCGCAACGACGGTCGGGCCGGGACATATCGGGGCGCTCAAAGGACCCCTCGGCGATGTCGACATTATGCCGACCGGCGGCGTCTCAGTCGACAACGTCGAGGCGTTTTTTGACGCCGGAGCGGTTGCCGTCGGTGCCGGCAGTGCACTCGTCGATTACGAGGCGATTGCCAACGACGACATGGCCCAAGTGAAAGCAAGCGCCGCCGAGTTCGTCGAGGCCGTCGAGGCAGCTCGAACGACCGAGTAGCGTAACCGCTTGGGCCTGTTCGCGTGTAACCTAGCGATCAATACCGCCATCGCCACCGGCGGCTTCGATCACCCGTTCGACCGCCGCCGGCGTAACGACGGCCAGATCACCGTCTATCGTCCGTTTGAGGGCAGCCGTCCCAGCCCCATACTCGAGGGCACGCGAGACCGACTCCGTCTCGAGATAGTTCGCAAGAAAGCCGCCGACGAAGGCGTCACCCGTCCCAATCGGATCGAACGTCTCCGTCTCGAATACCGGTTGCTCGTAGCGCGTGCCCGCAGCGTCTATCGCAATCGCTCCGTTACCCCCTTGAGTGAGTACGAAGATATCGGGGTTGTAGGTTGTGGCCAGCGAGCGAAGAATCTCCTGGTCACTGCCACTTTCCTCAAGAACGAGCCGAGCATCGCGGGCGGGGATGACGGCAATATCGACCGACTCGAGCAGCGGACGACAGGCGTCCCGGGCCTCGGCCGGCGACCAGAGCTTCGCGCGGTAGTTGAGATCGAAGACAGTTGTCGCGCCAGCCGCCTGAGCCCGCTCGAGCAGCGAGCCCGTCGTCTCCCGGAGTTGGGCCGACAGAGCGGGTGTAATCCCACTGGTATACCAGGCATCGACCGAGTCGAACGCGATGCCGTCAGCCAATTCCGTCGGCGTCGCCGTCCGCACCGCGGCGTCCGTCCGGTCGTAGATAACGCTCGTCCCGCGAGGCTCGTTCCCCTGTTCGATGTAATAGGTCCCTTGGCGGCCCTCGTCCGTCCACGTGACGTTCGTCGAGACGCCGTGACTCCGGATCTCTCGAGTGACGCGTCGGCCGAGTGGCGAGTCGGGGAGTTTCGAACACCAGGTCGCCTCGAGTCCGAGATTCGAGGCGGCGATTGCAACGTTGCTTTCGGCCCCGGCCGTGCGGAAGTCGAGTTCCGTGGCCGTCTCAATCAGTTCACCGGGCGCCGGAGAGAGTCGAAGCATCGTTTCGCCGAAAGTAATGAGGGATGGCATACAGCGGCCTTTTCGGCGGTTGCTATTATTTCTTTGTGTCTTCTCACGGGAGACGGTAGATGCGGGGAAAACGCTTACTCCAACGCCGGAAGATACGCCTCGTTTGCCTCGATCAACGCCTCGGTCATCTCGTGGATTTCCTCGAGTGAGAGCTCGGCTGCCGTAAGCGGATCGAGTTTGACTGCCCGATGGACAGCCGTCCGGTCTCCCTCGAGAGCCCCCTTTACCGCAAGCCGCTGGACGTTGACGTTCGTCCGGATCAGCGCGACGAGCTGTGGGGGAAGGTCACCGACGGAGCATGGATGGACACCCGTCCCATCGATCAGACATGGGACCTCGACACAGGCATCGGCCTCGAGGTTTGTGATATGTCCAGGCCCGTTCGGGACGTTGAGGTTGAGTCGCCGCGGCGTATCCGTTTCGAGCGAGTGGATCAGCCTCGAGGCATACTCCTCTGAGCGCTCGATTTTGATGTCTGTAGGGTCGACGTTCGCAAGCGCATTGTCCCGCTCTTCGGACCGGGCTTTCCACCCCTCGAGATAGGTCGCCGTCGGCATCCGTTCAGCGTAGTTCGTCCCAGTTAGTTCCTCGATCATCGATGGGTCGGTGCGGAAGTAGGGGAAGTACTCGGAGTTATGGTGGCTCGATTCCGTGACGAACGAGCCGAAATGTTTCAGCAGTTCGAACCGGACCGTGTCCTTGCGATACGTTTCCTCGTCAGCCATCGCCGCCTCGAGCATCGGGTAGACATCTTCACCCTGCCACTCACATTCGAGAAACCAGGCGACGTGGTTGATACCGGCAACCCAGTACTCGAGTTCATCCTGGGGAGCCCCGATGTATTCCGCAATCGCCGCCGCGGTGTGGGGAACGCTATGACAGAGACCGACCGTCTCGATCTCCGTCGCTTCCTCCATCGCCCAGCAGACGATTGCCATCGGGTTCGTGTAGTTGAGCAACAGCGCATCCGGACACAACTCCTCCATATCGCGGGCGATCTCGAGCATCGTCGGAATCGTTCGAAGGCCGCGAAAGATACCACCCGGCCCCAACGTATCACCGATTGACTGGTCGACGCCGTAGGATTCTGGAATCCGAATCTCGTTTTCGAACGGCTCCGTTCCCCCAACGTTGATCATATTGAGGACATAATCGGCACCTGCAAGTGCCTCCCGTCGATCGGTCGTCGACTCGATTGTTGCTTCGACACGACCCTGCTCAACCATGGCTGTCGCCACCTCAGTCGTCTGGGCCAGTCGGTGCTCGTCGATGTCCATCAACTTGATCGTGCTCCCCTCGAGTGCCTCAAAGGAGAGAACATCGCCGATCAAATTTTTCGCGAAGACCATACTTCCGGCCCCGATGAACGTAATAGTTGGTGGATGGGTAGCCATATTCCTCTAGCTTACAGTAATGATAATGAAATTTTTGGTCGGGCCCAAGAGATACCACTTCCTTACATCCCGCTGCCTACCAGCATTTTCCCGAATTGTTCACACATGGAAAACGGTGCTCGACCGCTCGAGACAGGAACGTCGGTTCCCTACCGTTTGAGCGAGGAGAGTTCTCAGTAGGAGACAATTTTCTGCCCAGTCCGTTCACCAGAGATGAATATTACCAGTGGGCGGAACAAATAAACAACCTATTGACGGCTTTTCAGAGCGACCGACGAGTATAGTATGATCAAAGAGACCTGAGTAGGCCTTTTACACCAGTACGTTCGTAATCTAAATCGGTAGAGCCGGGCCACAGCAATTTGGACACGTACTTCCGCTCACTCTCTCCCGGTTGGCAGTTACGTTCGGACGGCCTCCTCCCACAGCTATAGTTCGGTCAGTCTGAACACAAACTGTGGGTTATCCACTGCAATAGCAAGAACAAACAGAACTCAAGGGGAGGTAAACGGACCAAATTCGACGTATGGTCTGTGTTTGCATGATAATAACAACCAGACAGTTTGTTCTGCTTTGGGGTACAACTATTCAGTCTAGCAGAATAAAGTTAGGGCCAACGGAACTGAAGGTCCGTGTCGTCGGGACATGACGGGAACGGCTGGGGCATCGAGCCTGGTCGTTCCGGCCAGTAAGGGACGCAGAATTTTGCAACAAACCGCTCACGCGTGGTCAACTATTGAGTCAATGAGGCATGTAACGATGCACTCCCGAAGCATTGATTATGAGCGGCCGTCTTAGGTAGTTATATGCTGTCTATGCACGGCATAATGGGTTGAGGTCTAACGAGGGCTGTTCGAACACGAAAGACAGAACAGATCCCACCCACAGACGGGTGTCAAACGGCGCCAACTGAACGCTCAGTGTCGTCCCTGCACTCGCTGCGCTGTGATACAAATCATGAAACGAAAACGAGACCAATTGTCAGATAACTCGTCTAGTGTCAGTTCCAAACATCGCTCCCCGGTCAGGAGCCAAACGATCAAACCGATGGGAGGAGACTGTCATAACCTGCGACGACCGGAGAAAAAAACAGATACAAGTCGCCGAACGTTGCGACCAGTTAAAAACAATGACTGAAACGTCCACTAGCGCCGATATTGTCGTACTGAACCAGAAAATCCATGGGCTCTCGGCAGCCGATTATGCCAACTCAATCCAGAGACGGCTCCCAGAACTCGAGGTTGTCCTCGCAAAAACGCCAGCAGATGAAAAAAGGCTTCTTCAAGAGGCGTCGGTTGTAACCGGCTATGAAATCTCACCGGCGCTTGTCGAAGCCGCCGACAACCTCTCGTTGTTCGTCTGTACGTTCGCCGGAACGGGCCATCTTCCCCTCGAGACACTCGAGGAAAACGGTGTACTCGTCGAAAACGCCTCCGGAGTCCACGGACCGAACATTGCAGAACACGTCCTCGGTACAATACTCACGTTCGTACGGCGACTTGATAAAGGGTGGCGGCAGAACCAGCGGGCGGAATGGAACCACTATCAAGCTGATGAGCTTAGAGGCTCGACGGCAACTGTCGTCGGACTTGGGCCAATCGGTCGGACGGTAGTTGACCGACTCAATGCCTTCGGTGTTCACACGATTGGTGTGCGCTATACTCCATCAAAGGGTGGGCCAGCGGACGAGGTTATCGGGTTTGATTCGACAGATTTCAATGAAGCGCTCGTTCGAACGGACCACCTCGTTCTCGCCTGTCCACTCACAGACACCACCGAGGGGCTTATTGATTCGGACGCCTTCGTCTTGCTCCCAACAGACGCGACATTGATCAACGTTGCCCGGGGCCAGGTGGTCGAAACCGATGCGCTCGTTGAGGCGCTCCAAGGAAACATGATTCGCGGGGCTGCAATCGATGTCACAGACCCGGAACCATTGCCTCCGGATCACGCACTTTGGACGCTCCAAAACTGCCATATTACGCCGCACAACGCCGGACACACCCCGAACTATTGGGACAGATGTGCTGATATCGTTCACGAAGCGGTTGCAGAACTTGAGAACGAGGATCAGTAGTGTCGGACACCAAACGATGAAAACAAGCAGTTTTTGACGACGCTTGAGCCCGAATCGGTTCTTTTTCCACCTGACTGTCGTCCAATTCCCGCTTATCAACTGTTCTGAGAAGTGCGTGTTCGAAGTCCCACACCCGCCAAACAAACGACGATTCCGGTTCCGGCGAGAATACTCAACCCGGGCACAAACGATCCGGTGCTGTCGTGAAGTGAGCCGATAAGAACAGGTCCAATGAATCCACCAATTTCTCCGACAGAAAAGACAAACCCCACGGCGGTCCCGGTTAGTCGCGACCCGATTTCCTCAAGGGCGGTTGGAATTGCCCGAATAAGTGGTGACAGGCCACCAACTGCGCCTCCAGCAACAAGAATACCAAAAACAGTGAGCAGCGGTGTCAACCCGAACGTGATACCGAGAATACCGATAAAAACGCCCGCACCACACCCAACCACTGCCAAATGTCGAGCCCTGAACCGATCTGCGAGCGCTGGGATGCTGAGGACACCAACGGTGTATGCGCCGACAAAGAGGCTCGTTATTTGACCACCACGTGCTGGCGTGTAGCCACGGGCTTCTAGAATCGTCGGCAGCCAGCCCTGGATACCGTGATTGACCGAAAGATACACTGTTCCAATAACAACGACCAGTTGGAGCTCTCGGTGGGTGAGAATTACTCGAAGGTCATCGATCACTGACTCGCGCGTAAAAGATGATGGGCCTGAGGCGACGCTATACTGGTCAAGTGAATACCACCGGGCGAGCGCGAACCAGACACCACTGTAGCAAAGGGCAATAATACCACTCCAAAAAAACAGTTGACGCCATCCGTCGAGAAATGGAACGAGGATTGGTTGCCCAATCGAAAATGCCCCTGCCGTCCCCGCTGCAGCACCAACAAGATACATTCCAGAGGGAAGCCCGGTCTGGTCAGGGGGAAACAAGATCGAGACGAGTTTTGGCAATCCGAACGTAATCAGCGTTGCCCCGACGCCGAGCAAAAGGCTACACACAAATAGTGAGAGGAAGCCCGGTGCAAGACTTCGCCCGACTTGAGCAAAACCATAAATTATGACCCCAAACCCGATACTTCGACGGGGCCCCAACCGGTCGACAATGAGCCCCGAAATCAAAGCAAGCGGGATATACATGAGTGGGACAGAACCGATTAAGAGCCCAGCTTCAGTGCTCGAGAGACTGATTTCAGCGATCACTGCTGAGAGCGATGCCGGTAGTGAAAACCAAACGAACATCAAGAGAGAATAACTGGGCGTGGCAATAATGACCAGTTGGTATCGAGCGTCGATTCTGCGAAACCACTTCCTCATCTGTGGCACATAGCATTCGTTGATAATAACTCCACGCCCCTATGGCGGGAGTCTCGGTGACCTGTTAAATGCCCACGATGGGGTGTCTCTGCTCGTTATTCAGCGCTGAAATAGAACGATGGTTGGATTTTCATCACGGGATTTTCCCGACCCAGATTGTTAAAATAGTAGTTACTACATGTATTTGTTAGAGGGTGTATTAACAATATCTCCCAAAATTACTTAACACTCAAACCTAATTCCTCCCTGTGATGAAAAAGACAAGTTCGGTATCCAGACGTGAGCTTTTGCTCGCTGGGATGGTTTCAGGGGCGGCTGCAATGGCTGGATGTGTGGGTAGTAGCCCGGATGACGATGGCGAGTATCCAAGCGATACGGTTGACATCGTTATTCCGTTCGGAACCGGTGGCGGGACCGATATCGCCGTCAGAACGATTCAAGATCCGTTCGAGGAAGAACTCGGAGTGAGTACGGTTCCCGACAATCGAGAAGGTTCCGGAGGTCGCGTCGGGTTCAACCACTTATCACAACAAGATGCTGACGGATACACAATCGGTGCAATTGCACTTTCGACCGGTGTACTGGGGTCGACGCTCTATGACACCGATTTCGATATGCAAGAACTGACACCGATTGCTGGTCTCTCTACTGATCGGTACGGCCTCATTGCCAGGCCAGGAGAATACGAAGACTTCTGGGACTGGCTCGAAACTGCCCAGGAGGAGGGGACGATTATCTCGAGTGTTGGTGCCGGTTCAAATGTCGACATTGGGATTCGAGCCACGTTCGATGCGTGGGATATCGACGACTATGAGATAGTACCGTATGACGGTGGTGGCGAGTCGACGACAGCTGTTTCCGGTGGCGACGTTGATGTGACGTTTAATTACCCCCCGTCCTACTTCAGTCAGGTCGAAAGCGGCGATGTCGAAACGCTCTGGTGGGGAGACACGGAGCCGTTCCCCGGTGACGAGGAGGATGTCCCGAATATGGACGATATCGAGTACGATTTCCCACAGGAGATTCTCTCACTCGAGGTCGCAATGTTCGCCCCAACTGGCCTCAACGATGATATTCGGCAAACGCTTGAAGATGCTGTCGTCGCCGCGAGAGAAGATCAAGAGTTCCAAGAGACGGTAGATGGGAATCATGGAATCGTCTCCGACCAAGCCGGCGACCAACTTTCCGAAACAGTTGATTCACTCACCGAGGAACTTGCCCAATACGACGATGCAGTCTGAACGGCGGGGGGCGCGAATCAAACAGTGGATTCGGCGTATCGAGTGGGACCTAGTCGTGCTTTTTGTTCTGTTCGGAGCTTTTGCGTACTTGTCATACGAGTACGAAGGGGAAACCGGACAGATGCCACGGTTGTTTTTGCTCACCGGCGCGCTACTCGTGGCGGTTAAATTTCTCCTCGAACACGGAGAAGGACCATGGATAGTTCGCGCACGCGCGCTCGACGCGAGTATCGTTTCCGGTATGGGCGAGTCTGCAGACGGTGCAGAATCGGACCCTCGAGGCTCTCAAACGGCCGGGTTGATCGGACTCGGAGCCCTCCTCGGAGGATTTGCCCTAATAAGCTATGTTGTAAGCTTCCTCGTCGCGATTCCAGTGTTTGCACTCGGCCTTGGCGCGTTGCTTGGGACCGAAAACTACGGTCGTATTCTCATCGCGGCGGTCGCTGCAATGGGACTGGTTTACGGAATATTTGGTATAATAATGAACGTGCCGATAATGGAGAGTGCACTCTTCTAATATGAGTTCAGTAGTGCTACAAACGGCAACACGAACTGAGTTAGTGGGAGAGGCGTTTCAACAAGTTTTGTCGATTGAGTTTCTGCTACTGTTGATCTTTGTCGGCATCGTGGGTATTATTGCAGGCGCGTTGCCCGGCGTCGGCCCGGCGTTAGCGATGGTCCTCTTTTTTCCCCTCACGTTTACTGTTGACCCGGCGGTTGGGCTCATGGTAATGGCGGTAATTTTTATTACGGCAACGTACGGTGCATCGATTCCGGCGATTTTGATCAACGTGCCGGGATCAAGCGGGTCAGCAGCGACCTTACTGGATGGCTATCCGATGACCCAAGACGGACGGGCAACCGAAGCACTCGGGCTGTCAGCCGTTTCCTCATTTATCGGGGCACTGATCGGGCTCCTGGGATTGCTCGCGTTTGCCCCGACACTCGCGCGGCTTTCGATATACCTGGGCCCACCCCAGTTTTTCTGGTTGGCTGTCCTTGGACTCTGTACAGTCGCCGCAGCGAGCCGTGGGTCAGTGCTGAAGTCACTGATTTCGGCCTGTCTTGGTGTGTTACTCGCAAGTGTCGGCACTGACCCAATGACGGCAACACCACGATTTACGTTCGGATCGACCTACCTCGAGGGTGGCATCGATCTTATCGTGCTCCTTGTTGGCCTGTTCGCCGTTTCAGAAGTGTTTCATCTTTTGAAGATACAGTATAATGGCGGCGGCAATCCCCCGATGGTAGGGAGTATGCGAAATGGAATTGCGTCTGGACTAAAACACCGTCGTCAGCAGATACAAGGAGGCGTGATTGGGCTCCTCATTGGGGCGATTCCCGGCCTCGGTACGGGCCCGGCTAATTTCCTCTCATATCTAACGTCGATGAGTCTTTCATCGACACCTGAACGGTATGGGACCGGTGCACATGAAGGGGTGATTGCAGCCGAGTCATCAAATAACGCCTCGGCAGTGAGTTCACTGATCCCAACAATCACCCTTTCAATTCCCGGGAGTCCGTCGGCTGCTGTGTTTCTCGGAGTGATGTTGACCTACGGCATTTCGCCGGGACCAAACGTGTTTGAGTCCTCAATGCCATACATTGTGTTTATTTCTATTTTTATTGGGTCGCTCCTCTTCCTCGCCATCGGAATATTCGGCGCTCGATTCTTTTCGAAGGTAACGCAATTTCCCCAAGATGTGACGATGGTTTTCGTTACAACGCTCGCATTGGCTGGATGCTTTGCGATGCGAAATAACGTATTGGACGTCGGTGTAGCGGTTCTAATCGGTATCATGGGGTATTTGCTTCGTCAGCGAAACTACTCGCTGATCGCGTTTATTATCGCATTTATTCTCGCACCAATCGCAGAGCGAGGATACTACCGGGCACTCCGAATTTCTGGAGGGGAGTACACCGTGTTCTTTACTGATCCAGTTAGCATCGTACTAATTGTGAGTTCGGTTCTGATTCTGTTCACACCGGTTATTCTCAACAGTCGGTCAAACGCATAATCCAACCGGATCCCTCCTCCCTCGAGTTGTCTGCATCCAAGAACAGGTACAAACGCTCATTAGCAAGCAATTCGTGTGTTTGGTATGATCGATACTATTATCGACGGCGGAGCAGTCGTTACGATGAACGGGGAGCGAGAAATCCTCGAAAACGGGGCGATAGCCATTGACGGTTCGAGAATCGTGGATGTCGGCCCGGCCACCAGAATCAGGAGGGAGTACGACGCGAAGTCAGTTATTGATGGGACAGGTCATGCTGTGCTTCCAGGTTTCATTTCGACACACGTCCACGTCTCCGGAATCTTGCTCAGAGGGCTTGGAAACTATCGAAACCTCTTCGACTGGCTGCTTAATGTCAAACGGCCAGGGACCAACGTGATGACCAAAGAAGAACACGAAATTGCGGCAGCCCTCTACTCGAAAGAGGCGTTGGAATCGGGAATCACCACATTTGTCGAGAACGCGACCGGAGCCGGAGGGTATGGATCGGAGTTGATTGAGAGGAAGTTAAGCGTGTACGACGCAGCCGGCGTCCGAAACATCTACGCCTATGCATTTTCTGATAAACCACCGGGAAAGGAGCGAATCACCGATGCCAGGCAGGTGGCGAGTCGCGAGCCAGAGGTCAACCACGTGCTTCCCGACGAAACCGTCACCGATGCCGAGACGGCCCTCGAGACCGTCGAAACACTCATCGAGCAGTACCATGGAACGGCCGACGGCCGACAGAGCGTCTGGCCAGCACCCTACTATGTAGAGAATCTGACGCCGGAGGCACTCGCCGGGGCCTACGAACTCGCCGAAAAATACGACGTCATGACAACGACACATGCGGCCGAAGACGCCTACGACGAACGGCAAGGCCGGCTGTCGAACATCGAGTACCTGTACAACGCCGGCTACCTCGGCGAACGGACGCTGCTTGGCCACTGCGTCCAGGTAAGTGAGTCGGATATTCGAACGCTGGCCGTCACCGGGGCTAAAGTCGCCCACAACATACTCGCAAACTTAGCCCTCGGCGAAGGGGTTGCGCCAGTCCCCCGAATGCAAAACTACGGCGTCACCGTCGCCCTCGGAACCGACAACGTCCCCAACAGCGATACGGTCAACATGCTGAAAGACATGCGGTTTGCCGCCCTCGTACAGAAAGGCGTCAACCACGATGCCGGGGTGCTCACCGCCGAAAAGGCCATCGAGATGGCAACGATAGACGCGGCAACGGCGATCGGGCGGGAAGACGACCTCGGCTCGATCGAAGCCGGAAAACTCGCAGACATCGTGATGCTTGACCTCGAGCAGACCCATCTCACCCCACATACGTATCTCCCTTCGGCGATCGTCTACCAAACGCAAGGCTTCGAGGTCGATACGGTCCTCTGTAACGGGGAAATCGTCATGCAAGATCGTACCACGCCACAGATCGATGCGTTGTACGACGACCTCACCGCTCGAGCGATGGACGCCTCGGCTGAGATTATTGAGCGCGCTGGGCTGCAGTCGATTCGGGACCGATCGTGGACCGCAATCAATCCGTAACCGGTGGTGGATTGAGCAAACAGCCGTAGCCCGGAATCCGTGGGCTGATGCCAAGTTGGGTGAGTGCATGCCAAAACATCGCTTGATTGACCGACACAACCGGTTTGCCGGTGTCTGCCTCCATTGCTCCGAGCGTATCGACACTCGAGAGATTCGTACTGACGATGAGTGTCGCCTCCCCGTCACCGGCCGCTGCCGTCTCGAGAACGCGGTCGTAGGTGTCGACCGCCGTTTCCTCGTTGACAGCTGCCAAGTCGCCCATCTCGTCGGCAGCCAGCCCGAGGCTACTGATCCCTCCGACTGCAATCCCATGATCGGCAAGGAACGCCGTCAGCCGGGTGTTGTCCGCCTCGCCGTAGGGTGTCACGAGATCGACACGCTCGCACTCGAGGGCCTGTACTGCAGCGACGATCGCTCCCGAGGCCGTCGTGACCGGAAGCGAGGACGCCTCGGTGAGCGCCTCGGCGAGCGCGTCGTTGCCGGCGACGCCGTTGTGGAAGCTACTCGCGTTACAGGCATATACCACGACATCGGCCCCCATTTCGGCAATATACGTCGCCTGCTCCTCAGCATGGGCTGGCATCTCCTCGAGTGCCACCGTTGGGAGTCGCGTGCTATGGACTGAAACGCCGTCTGGGGCAAGGTTGTATAGTTCCGGTTCGACGATAACGTTGTCTTTTGGGCAGATCACACCGATTTTTGCCCGCCAACCGTACATACCGGTAGCTCGAGTCACGCCCACATAGAGATATCGATCATGATTCGGCGAGGAACTGATCTAGCGCCCAGTGCCCTGCAAATTGATATCGGAGCCGACATCCGCCTCCGATGCCGTCTCGAGAAGTCGTGTTGCGGTCTGAATATCGAAGACAATCGATCCAACGGATTTGACGACAACGGTTTCCGACGGTGGCGAGGGGCTGTCATCCGCCAACAGGGTACCAAAGGGAACGATATCTGATTCTGAGAGCCGACCTTCGTCGATAGCATCAGCAATGTCGCCGACAGGAAGACACTGATCGTAGTTGTCGACATATACGCGCCCGCTGCGTTCGATTATCTCTCCGGGAATCTCACGCATTGACGAATCGTTCGAGCCGACACCGATGACCAACACCGCGTTTTGTGCGGCCGTGGCAGGGAACACCGGCGTCGGTGAATTCGTTGCAGCGACGATAATATCCGCCCCATCACAGGCGGCAGCCGCCGAGGAAGCTGCCTGAAGGTTTGCCTCCGTCTCCGACTGGAGAGCCTTGACTGCGGCTTCGTTCTGTGCCGAACGGGAATAGAAGCGAATCGTCTCGAGGTCGAGTTCGGTGTCGAGTGCCAAGGCCTGATATCTGGCTTGCGTACTTGAACCGATAATCCCGACAGTAGTCGAATTCGTCGGGGCAAGATGGCGGGCGGCAACGGCACCGATCGCGCCGGTTCGGTAGTTTGTGATATGGGTGCCATCCATGACAGCGGTGAGTTCGCCGGTGTCGTTGTCGTGAAGGAGGATCGTTCCGAGAGACCGTGCTATTCCGTGGTCGTCGTTACCCGGGTAGATGGTGACCACTTTGACCCCCATTGTCTCGGTGTGCCCGAGGACGCCAGGCATGACAAACGTCTCGCCGTGGGGTTGTTTGAGCTGGATACGTTCGGGGACCAGTTCGTCGCCATGAAGCCGAAAGGCATCTTCAACGGCGTCAATCGTTGTTTCCATCTCAATGAAACGACCGACCTGTGCCTTGCTGAGTACACGAGTCATCGGCTGTGAGTTACGCACGGGAGAGGTTAAGCATGTGTGGTAGCGGAGGGGGTGGAGTGAGCTGAGGGGGTTGGATGAGCTGAGGCAGGGTGGAGTGAGCTGAGGGGGTTGGATGAGATGAGGACGTGCTAAGCCGTACTAGTAGAAAACCAACACGGTGAGACAGTACCTTTTAGAGGATCTGTTACCACGGTTGTCCATGGACGGAGAACTAGCCGGAAAGCGGGCCGTAGTGGTCGGTGCGAGCAGCGGAATCGGACGGGCGATCGCCACCGAATTTGACGCCGAAGGGGCTCACGTCGCGGTTCTCTCTCGGTCGCTCGAGACGTTAACCGAGATGGCAGCGGCGGCAGAGACGGAGATGGTCGCCATCGAGTGTGACGTGAGTGAGACGGCTTCCGTTGACCGGGCCATCGAGCGCGCCCTCGAGGAGTTCGGCGGGCTAGACGTCGTTGTAAACAGTGCCGGCATCATCGCTCGTTCGTCGTTGACTGAAACGAGCGACGATGTGTTAGCGCAGGTCGTTGATGTGAATTTGCAGGGTATGATGCGGGTCGCCAGAGCGTCGCTGCCTGCACTCATTGAGAGCGAGGGGACCTTTATCGCAGTTTCATCACAACTCGGTGAGGTTGGGGTGAAAGGTGCCGGCGTCTACTGTGCGACGAAAGGTGGCATAAACAATCTCACGCGCCAACTTGCTGTCGAGTACGCCGAAGAGGGTGTTCGGGTCAACACGCTCGCCCCTGGAATCGTGACGACCGCGATGAACGAGGCCGTTCGCGAGGAAGACGAGGAGTGGGAATCGAGAAAGGAAAAAGCGGTCCCGCTGGGACGGCTTGCAACCCCCGAGGAGATTGCTGAACCGGCCGTGTTTTTAGCGTCCGATAGCTCCCGGTATATGACCGGTCACACGCTCGTGGTTGACGGTGGGTATATTGCGAAGTAAGTTGGCTACGGCTCCGACCGGCTGAGAAAGAACGACGCCTACGCTACAGCGGCGGTTGCGGAAGACCCGCTCGTTCAACAACAGTCGCCGACAGTTCTTTTGCGCGCTCAGTGAGCTCCGGATACCGGTTTTCGATTCCGTGGACGGATCGATCTTCCATCACAATGTCCCCATTGCACAGCACCGTGTCGACTTCGAACCCCTGGGCTTGGTAGACGATCGTCGACACAACGTCTCGGTGAGGTGTGAGATGCGGGTGATCGAGATCGAGCAGTGCAATATCTGCCTTTTTTCCGGGCTCGATCGAGCCGAGGTCGTCTTCCCGCCCAATTGCCCTCGCCGCCTCTATCGTTGCCATAGACAGCGCGCGTTCTGCAGACATGACAGTTGGGTCTCGCCGACTTCCCTTATGAATAAGCGCCCCAAACCGCATATCGTTTATCATATTTGCGGTATCACTCCCGCTGCTGTTGTCCGTCCCGAGCCCGACGGTCACGCCCTTATCGATCATATGGGGAACGGGCGCAACCCCTGCCCCAAGGGCGAGGTTCGTCAGTGGATTGTGTGAGACGCTCGTCCCAGTCTCAGCGAGAAGTCTGATATCCCGGTCTGAAAGGTACACACAGTGGCCTAACAATGCACGCTCGCCGAGGAACCCAATCGCATCAAGATACTCAACTGGCGTATGGTGGCCGTCGAGTTCATGTTCGGTTTCGGCAACGTGGGTTGTCACCATCACGTCGTGTTCGTCTGCAATCTCGAGACACCCCACGAGCCCCTCGTCGGTCGTCGTATAGGGGAACAACGGCGCAGGCCAGACGGATTGGCGACCGTCGTTCGCCCCGTGATGCCGGTCGATGAGCGAGCGGATGTTCTCGAAGCCATCGTCAGTGTCACAGACGACACTCTCGGGGTGGACGTGGTCGACGGTTGGTTCCTTTTTCATCTCCAACTCGATGAATTCAACGACATCGGGATCCGGATCGGCGTCGATAAACGACTGTCCGTAGACGTTTCGAATCCCGGCAGCGCCGTAGGTTTCGACTTTGGCGTCGACGATATCCGTCGCATATCCTGACCCAGAGCCAACGGCGTTTTCGACGACCGTCGTCGCGCCGGCCTGTATGAGTTCCGTTGCAAACAACCCCGACGCGATGGCGTGTTCCTCCCGCGTCATCGCCCCAACACCAGGCAGTTTGACGTTGTAGAGCCAATCGTACAGTTCACGGTCGGAGCCGATACCGCCACGGAACAGGATGTCAGAAATGTGGGCATGACAGTTGATCAGCCCCGGAAACACCACCATTCCGGCGGCATCGATGTGACGGTCCGGACTGTACCGCTCTTCGAGAACCGGTGTGGGTCCAACGTCGAGAATTGTCGATCCGTCAATCGCAACAGCCCCGTTTTCAAAACGCCGACCGTCAGCATCCATGGTGAGAAGTACGCCACCACTGATGAGTATATCGACCATGGTAGAGAGTCACAACTCACCTCAATAAGTCCTCCCATTCCGGCATCGGACTGGCAGCTCAACCGAAGTCCGTCCGGCAAATTGAACCCGAAAAAGTGGGTTGGTCAGGTGTACCGCTTTGCGATCCGTTCACCGATGAACGCGAGGAGCAACGAGACAACCACGATAATCGTCCCGATTGCGTTCACGCTCGGCTCAACACCGAACTGAATTCGGTTGAAGATCAACACAGGAAGCGTCTGGGTCCCCGGTCCGCTCCAGAAGAACGCCTGCGTGAAGTTGTCAAAGGAGATGCTAAACGAAAAGAGCACGCCAGCGACAATCCCCGGTGCCATGAGCGGAAGCGTGATCTCTCGAAGCGTTTTGAAGCGATCGGCACCGAGATCTCGAGCGGCCTCCTCGAGGCCGTCATCGAGCGTCTGGTACTGTGCGGCGACAACGGTAAAGACGAACGGGAGCGTCAGGAACGTGTGACCGATGACGAGCGATACAAAGCTTCCCTGGATACCAATGGCGCTAAACAGGGTGAGCATCGCAATCCCGGTGACAATCCACGGGATGACCATTGGCAGGATAAATCCAAGGCTGAGAACGTCCCGCTGGAAAAGCCGGTGGGTGAACGAGCCTTTCATCATGCCGAGGACGGCAAGCGTCCCGATGATGCCTGCACAGACAGCGGCTAAGACACCGAGTTGGACGCTTGTCACCAGTGCGTTGATCAACTCTGCATCGTACTCCGGTGGAATCAGTTGCGCATACCACTGGAACGAGTAGCCTCCCATCGGAAACCGGGGGAACTGCGTCGGTGAGAACGACAGCAGGGCGACGACGCCGATTGGGAGATACATGAACGCAATCGTCACGAACGTAATCGCTTTCAATCCGTTGCTAGCAACGCGGTCCGGAATACTCACCGCGTTGAGTTTGACCAGGAGAATACGGGGCAAGGCGAACGAAGGGGCGTTGTTTGCAGCGGACTCTCCCTCTTCGACAGGGGCGTTAAATACGGCTCCCAAATTTGCAAATCGGCTCACGAGAGCGACGACTGCGACGACAATAAGCGTGAAGACGACCGCCATTGCCGACCCCAACCCCCAGTTGTTGAGTCCCCGAAACATATCGGTCATGACGTTCGCGATCATGTTGTTCCGAGAGCCGCCGAGAATCGCTGGCTCGGGAAGGGCACCGAACGACAGAATAAACACGAATACGCCACCGGCTGCCAATCCTGGAAGGGTCTGTGGAAAGACAATTTCAATGAACGCTACAAGTCGGTTCCCACCCAAGTTCTTGACAGCCTCGAGTTGGCTGTGATCGATCTGTCGCATCGTCGTGTATAGCGGTAACACGATGAAAGGCAACCAGACGTGAACGAGACCGACGATGATCGCATACTCCGAAAACAAAAGCGGAAGTGGGTCATCAATGACGTTCAGTACGGGACCAAGCAGATAGTTTATCAGTCCCTGTTCACCAAGAATAAGCTGCCATGAGTAAGCCTTGATGACGACGTTGACCCAAATTGGCAACAAAATGGCAAGTAGGAGCAGCGTTCGGTACTTACTTTTAGTAACCGATAAAAAGTATGCGACTGGATACCCAATCAGTGCACACAGTACTGTTGTTACGACAGCGATCCATATTGAAGTGAGATACGTTGAAATATAGACGGGATGATTGATTGAGAGATAGTTCTCAATGGTAAACTGATAGTTACCTCCTGGTGGAACCACCTCAAGAAAGCTGTACGAGACCAAAATAATAAGCGAGCCAGTGAGTGCGGTTGCAACAAGCACCCACGCTGGGAAGAGCGCAACAGACGCAAACCGTTCATCAAGAGCAGTTTTGAGTCGGTCGTAAGCGTTTTTCCCGCTTGTTTGCAGTCGATTGCCGCCGGTATCCCTCTCCGGCCCTGAACCCGAAGGCGTATCTGCATCTGAATCAGTAGACGCGCTCATGATTCAAGCGGCGTGAGGTCGCCACTGTTCCAGTGTAACCAGACCTCATCACCAACATCGTACTGCGTTCCCACAGTGGTGCCGTTTATTTCGGCTTTCACTTCCTTACCGCCGATGTCGATTACGTATTTTATTACGTTTCCGTGGAACGTCGTTGCCAGAACGGTGCCACTCACCAACCCGTCTTCCTTGGGGACGATCATGATATCTTCCGGTCGTATCGATACTGCTGGCGTATCGCCGTTGAACGAGACCTTCGACGCGTCGAATCGAAGCGTGTTCGACTCACTAAGACTCATTGATGCGTGAAGATCAGCTGTGAGTTCGATATCCTCAAATACGTTTGATTCACCGATGAAGTTCGCGATGAACTGACTTTTCGGATTGTGATATATTTCTGCAGGAGTTCCAATCTGCTCGACCGAACCGTCGTTCATCACCAACATCCGATCACTCATCGCGAGGGCCTCACTCTGGTCGTGGGTAACGTAAATCATCGTGACGTTGTACTCCTCTTGCAGTCGTTTGAGTTCGTATCGCATCCGCTCACGGAGTTGCCGGTCAAGGCTGGCAAGTGGTTCATCAAGTGTCAGCACTGTTGGTTCAACAATAAGCGCTCGAGCGAGTGCCACACGCTGTTGTTGACCACCTGAGAGTTCGTCGGGATATCGGTCTGCCATTCCCGGCAAATTCACCGTCTCGAGTGTTTTTTCGACCCGTTTCATCCGCTCTTCTTTTGGGACGTTTCTGATCTTCAGTCCGAACCCGATGTTTTCGCCGACAGTTTTGTGCGGAAAGAGGGCGAAGCCTTGGAACACCATACTCACATCCCGCTTATCCGGCGGAATGTGATTTGATAGATCACCGTTGAGATAGATGTTGCCATGCGTGGGTTCTTCGAAGCCAGTGATACACCGAAGCGTCGTGGTTTTGCCACAACCACTTGGGCCGAGAATGGAGAAGAACTCACCCTCCTCAACGCTAAAGGAGAGATCATCGACGGCACGAACGTCGCCGAAAATCTTCGTGAGTCCTTCGACAGTAAGTGATTTCATTAAACGTATTCGATCTTTGCTGTTAGAGGCCGATACGCTGTTGCATCTCGAGGGCCCATTCTTCTTGATACTCCGCAACAACGGTTGGATCAGGATCGACAATGTTGTCGATGTTTTCCGTGTCCGGATGGCCATCCATCGCGTTCTCCATCCCGTCCCACTGAATCGCTTGGGCATACGGCATATCCTCGACGAAATTTGCCCGCCGCTCGCGGTCAAGTGAGGCTTGCATGAGATGCTGCATCGTGTACCGCTCGTTCATGTCGGTCGTGTTTTCGAAGATCATCCACGGGCTTGGGTTCCCCCACGCACCGTCCTCAGGAAAGACGTACTCGAACGGTTCGCCGGTATCTGCAGCAACAGCTTCAACGTCAGCGCCAAACAGTTGTCCAGCGTGGAGCGTCCCATCCGACATCAGGTTCATGATGTTCGCGTCGTTGGTGTACTCGACGACACGAGGGTCGATTTCCTCGAGTTTGTCCCACACCGGATCCATGATTTCATCGACCTCTGCTTCGGACTCTGCGTCAGCGAGATCGTTGAGGTTGATTCCTTCGCTCAACCCAAGCATGTATGGGAGATACCAGTCGACGTTTGCGAGGAACGCAATACTTCCGTCGAGTGATTCATCGAGCAGGATATCGTCCCACGTGCTGGGTTCGTCCATCTCGTCGGCGTTGTAGAACGCCCCGCCGACGACAATGTGCTGGATAACCGTGTGAAGTTCATCACCGGGTTCCCAGACGGGGTCCTGGTAGGCCTCATCGATAATATCTAAGTTGGTGACGATCTCCTGATCAAGCGGAACCAACATATCATCGGTGATTGCCTGATAGGCGCTTGGGGAGTCAAAGACGCCACCGTGAATCGCTTGGCCGGAGTTAACCTGTGAAAAAACATCGAACGGATTGGAATGTTCGTTGATGCTTATTTCAATGCCGGCTTCGTCACTGAACGGTTGCAAAATATGTTGGTCGACGAACTCCGCGTAAGGGCCACTCCACAGTGAGACAGTAACATCGACGAACTCCGAATCACCGGTTGGTTCATCGCCATTTGAGCCACCGAGACATCCTGCAATACCTGCGACTGCTGCTACACCAGACGCTTGGATAAACCTACGTCTAGAGCCGTTTTTACCATTGCATTGGTACTGATGTGCCAATTTCATTTAACTCTTTTCATTAGCATCCAATTTAGGGTTACTTTGTCAATTATGTTAGTATGTTGTACGGTCAGCTTCGTCATTTATTACAAACCGATAGCTGACGGGGCGGTACAGCAATAATTGCTTGTATGGCCGTGTTTCTTACGCGATGGTCAGTACACATCACAGGTACACATGGACGCCCTCAGTTACAGCCGCCCGCAAACGGTTAGCAGAGCGTGCGAGTTATTAGCAAGCAAGAGTCACGATACGGCGGTCCTCGCTGGCGGACAGGACCTCGTCGGTCAACTCCGACGGGGCGAACGGTCGCCAACACTGGTTGTTGACGTAAATCACATTCCGGACGGAGCGTACATTACGGCCACCGAAGGTGAGGTTCGAATCGGCTTTCTGACGAGACATACCACTGTCGTCACTGACGATCAGATACGAAAACATTGTCCAGTCTTCACCGAAGCAACTGCCTCAATCGGAGATAAACAGGTTCGCAATCGCGGGACACTCTGTGGGTCGATCGCCAGTGGAAACCCAAACTACGACCCGCCAGTTGCAGCAGTCACCGCGGATGCCACACTCGTTCTTCAGGGGGCAACGGAACGTCGTCTCGTCGACGCGCGGTCGTTTTTTACCGGTCCACACGAGACCGTCATGACCGAGGACGAACTGCTGACAGAGATCCGAGTGCCCCGCGCTGAAAGCGCCGGAATGGCCTACGAGCGGTACACACCAACGGGTGGTGCCGGACCGATTGCCACAGTTGGCGTCGTTCTCGAGGTCGAAGACGACAGGGTCACCGACGCAACGATTGCTGTCGGCTCGGTAACTGAGACGCCACGACTGCTTGAACCGCCTGCCACAGAACTCCGCAACAAAGCGCCGACAGAAGCGACCATATCGGCTGCTGCCGACTGTGTCACCGAGTGTATTGATCCTGAACCTGGGCCGGACGGCTCAGAAGCATACAAGCGGGAACTGACGAAAACGCTTACCAGACGCGCCCTCCTGCGGGCACGTGACCGAACTGGAGAGGCGAGCCAATGACACTCCAACCCGATACAACACACGAGGTATCGCTCACTGTAAACGGGGAGCAACGGACCGATTCCATCTCGAGTGGCCTGCTGTTGACCGAATATCTGCGTGAAACCCTCGAGCTGACCGGTACCCACCGGGGTTGTGAGTCGTCTCGGTGTGGAGCCTGTACAGTGTTGCTCGATGGAGAGGCTGTAAAGTCCTGTACGCTGCTTGCCGTCCAGGCCGATGGGTGTCATATCCAGACGGTTGAGGGCATCGGCGGTGACGACTGTGACCTCCATCCCGTACAGGAAGCGTTCTGGGACAATCATGGCCTCCAATGTGGGTTCTGTACGCCAGGCATGGTCTGCTCAAGCGTGGCATTACTCGAGGAAAAACCGGATCCGACAGTCGAGGAGGTTCAGGAGGCACTCGTCGGCAACCTCTGTCGGTGTACCGGCTACACGAACATTATCAAAAGCGTTCAGGCGGTTGCAGCGAAGGAAGCGGGTGACACCGATGAGTGAGCAGATCGGCCGCCGAGTACGGAGCAAAACCGGGAGGAAGCTGGTCACCGGAGCCGGACAGTTCGTCGACGACCGAACGCCCGAGCACGCGCTCCACGCTGTATTCGTTCGAAGCCCGGTTGCCCACGGGGTAATCAAAACAATTGACACCGGCCGGGCAACCTCGATTCCCGGCGTTGCGGGCGTCTGGACGGCGGCCGATATCGACGATGCGGTGACCGCATTCGGTCTGTTTACCCCCGCTGATGAATTCCCGTTGGCACGTGACCGAGTGCGGTACGTGGGCGATGAGATTGCAATCGTTTTGGCTGAGACGGCAGCGATTGCGGCAGAGGCCGCAGCAGCCGTTGAACTCGAAATCGACGAGCGACCGGCAGTGACGACTTTCGAGGAAGCACTCAGTGACGAGGCCCCCACAATCCACCCCGAGTTGGCCGACGATCCAACCTGTGAGGTGAGTGGGAACGTCGCAACGACGCGTCGGTTAGTCGCCGACACCTCGAGTGAAAGTGAGAGCGGAGCCAAAGCCAACAACACAATCACCGTCAGCAAGCGGTTTCAAACCCACCGAACGAACCCCTCTCCGCTAGAGCCACATGGCTGTTTCGCCGAGTGGGATCCAATCGAAGAGCGGGTACACGTCGTCTCTTCGACCCAGCGCCCACACAAACTGCGTGAAGAGCTTTCAGACGTGATATCCACCCTCGAGCTCGGCGACATCGAGTGTGAAGCAGCGGATATCGGCGGCGGGTTCGGCGTCAAACAGGAGGCCTTCTCACACGAAATCTGTGTGACGCTCCTTTCGATGTGGACCGAACGGCCAGTACAGTGTGTGTTCAACAGGACGGAGGCACTCCAAGCCGGCCGTGGTCGCCACCCAATGCGGTTTGACGCCAGACTCGTTGTGAGCGAAGATGGACAGATGCGCGAAATCGAATTCGACGTCGTCGAAGACACGGGCGCGTACGTGAGCTTCGGGGCGAAGATTGCCCAGTCGGCAATGGTGACAGCCGCCGGTCCCTATAAAATCCCACAGCAACGGGCAACCTGCCGCATTGTCTATACAAACACAATGCCCGGGACGGCCGTACGCGGGTTCGGCGACCCACAATTTACCTTCGCACGTGAACAGCTCGTTGATATGGCTGCCGAACGACTCGAGATGGATCCCGTCGAACTCCGACTGCTGAACGTTCCACATCCGACGGAACTGCCGACGCGAACGACGACCGGCCTCGAGTGGCGTGATGCGGACATGCCCGCCTGCTTGCGGGCGGTAGAAGAAGCGATTTCCGTTCCCGATAGCGAGGACCATCTCACAGGCGTTGGGTACTCGAGCTTTCTCAAACGTGGTGGCACGAAGAGCCAGACGAACCCGGTTCGGGAGTCGGCGGTCGTAACCGTCGATTCAACCGGGGCGGTGACCGTCTATTCCGGCGTCACGAGTATCGGTCAGGGAACCGAGACGGGTATTTCCCAACTCGTCGCGTCAACACTCGGAGTCGATACCGACCGTGTCACCCCGAAACTGGGCGATACGACCCGCATCACCGACAGCTTCGGTGCGCAGGCGGATCGGGGGGCGATGGTCGGTGGATCGGCTGCCGTCGAAGCAGCGCGGGATCTCAAATCAACGCTCGCTGAAACGGCCGCGTCACTGCTGGATGCCGACCCAGCAACGGTCCGGTTTGCCGAGGAGTCCGTGTTCAGTGAGTCGAATCCAAACGAGGTCTTCCCCTTTGAGAGGGTGGTCACCGAAGCGATCGGCCAAGAGGCCGCTGCGTTGGGACTCGAGGATACAACAGCGCACGAACTGACCGGACACGGAACGTTCGAAACGAACGTCGCGGAAGTGCTCGATTCCGAAACTGGCACTGGAAACGTCGCACACGCCTACACGTTCGGGGCCCTCGCTGTCGCCGTCAGCGTCGATGGGGGAACCGGCGACGTCTCTATTACCGATATAGCCATCGCCGAGGACGCCGGCCGAATCCTCAATCCGCTGCTCGTCGAGGGACAGGTTCATGGCGGCCTCGTCCATGGAATCGGTGAAACACTCTACGAAGCGCATTCCTATGACGATTCGGGCGACTTGCTGACCGATTCACTGTCGACGTACCACCTGCCTACGAGCGCTGACGTCCCACTGATCGAAAAGCTAACCGAGGTCCAAACGCCTGACAGCGAGACCTCACACGGGCAGCGGGGCGTCGGTGAAGGGGCGACGGTGCCGGTCGCCGGGGCGATTGCAAACGCTGTCGCCGATGCCACTGGCGTACGCATCACCACCTCACCACTCTCCGCTGAACGGGTCCTCATGGCACTCCTCGAGTGAGTGTCCACAGGCCACTGTTTTGATTTTTTCAAGCTGAGGTTCAAGTACAAACATAGTGGCAGAAAGTTCGAAAATGGCCACACGAATACACACATATATTACCTAAAAGGTCAACAACAATTTTCATTGTGTCTTTTTTTGAAGTAGATAACTGGATAGAGAGGGAAGAATCGGCCTCCAACGGTGTTACAAAAGTATGTATGTAAATGTTTGAGGTGACTCCAGGCGATCACACAATGCAGCCGACAGTGAGAGGCAGAACGGCCACGCTCCGCCTATTCATACGGATATGAGACGGTAGTTCGGAAACAAAAACGCCGGTTTTCCGGGAGTCTGCTGGCACTGAAAGGTCGAATTATGCCGCCAAAAAGAGCACTGCGTTCCCCAGCGTGTTCGCCGCACTGTAACAATCCTCCCAGGAGGTATACTCGTCTTCGGTGTGGCTTTTGCCGTTCTCACTAACCGCAAAGAGCATTGCCGTATCACAAACTTTTGCAACGTGTGCGGCATCGTGGACCGCCCCGCTGAAGATTTGTTCACCATCGTATCCCAGCTGATCGGTCGCCTCCATCAGTGCCGCTACTGGCCGCCCTGGGAACCGAATACTCGAGGAGCGGGCACGGTCCTCCCACTCGAACGTGACCCCTTCGCGTTCGGCCGCCGCCTTTGCTTCGGCGATCACGCGCTCCCGGCCACGTTCGACTACGTCATCGCTCGGGTCACGAATCCCCCATGTGACAGTGACCTCCTCGGGGACGGTATTGATCGAATTCGGGGCGACGTCAACGTGTCCAACACTCCCAACGGTCCGGTCCCCAAGCGAGCCGGGAAGACGCCTGATTGCCGTAATCAGGTCCGCACCGGCCACCAAGGCGTCTTGGCGGTCGTACATCGGCGTTGTCCCTGTATGTTCGGCCTCGCCCGTGAACGTAACCGCACCCCAACTCAACCCGACGATACCCGTGACGATGCCAACATCAAGGCCCTTATTCTCGAGTGTTGGTCCCTGCTCGATGTGCAACTCCAACGACGAATCGTAGCTCTCAGTGGGTTCGGCCGGCCTCGTACCCTTATAGCCGATCCGCTCGAGTTCTTCCTCGACGGTGAGTCCGTCGCCATCGGTCGTTGCATGCTCTTCTTCGAGATCGAGTTCACCGGCCCAGACGCCACTGCCCTGCATCGCCGGCTGGAAGCGAGAACCTTCCTCGTTAGTCCAGTTGACGATTTCGATCGGATGGCTTGTTTCGATATCTTCGTCGTTGAGCGTTCGAACGAGTTCGAGTGCCGCAATGACGCCGAGAGCGCCGTCGTAGATGCCCCCGTAGGGCTGGGAGTCAAGATGAGACCCAAGTAAAACTGGATCGGCACTCGGGCCGGTACCGGACCGTCGGCCGAACATATTGCCCATTTCGTCGACGCTAGTCTCGAGGCCGGCGTCTTCCATGGCGTTTAAGAACCAATCGCGGACCTCCTTATCGGAATCGGATAAGGCCAGGCGATGGAGTCCGCCATTTTCGGTGCCCCCGATTGCAGCCTGTTCTTGCATTGTTTCGATAAAGCGTTGCTTGTCAAGTTGCAACTCCATTGTAGTACGGGGTTCCGAGTGAGGGGTTAATCCCTTTTGGTCATCGACAATTATTGCTCGTCAGAGCTGTCGGGCGTGACCGGTATGGGTTCGATGTATCCATACGAGGGCAGCATGGGTGCCAACAGCCGTATCGAAATGTAGTTTAGCGGTGACTCTCGAGTATACAGGTATATGGGTAGAAGAGACGCTCATAGGCCAGACAGCCGACGGGGGTGGCTCATCGCAGTCGTTGGCTCATTTGCGATGGTGTTTACGTTCGGCACACCGCTTTCCTACGGGATTTTCATCTCGCAGTTTTCGAGCGTGTACGATTTGTCACGAACGTCGCTTTCGGTCGTGTTCTCACTGGAGCTGTTTGCATTTTTTGCGGTCGCGGGACTGATCGGGATATTCGGCGTTCGACTGCCAGCTCGTCTACTCTTGGTCTTTTTTGGGTTGCTCACCCTCTTTCTCTCGCCGCTGTTGTATGTTGTTGATTCGCTACTCGGTCTCGCGCTCGTCTTTTCGCTGCTCGGAACGGCACTCGGAACCGTTTACGTCGTCATCGTCTCGGTCGTCCCGCGATGGTTCGAACAAAAACGCGGCGCCGCGACAGGCGTGATGTTTACCGGGATTGGGCTGAGTCTCTTCGTGATGCCAACGGCCTGGGAACTGGCTTTTAGTCGGCTTGGCGTTCAGTTTGGGTTTTTTGTCCTCACCGGAGTGAGTGGCGGTGCGGTTATCCTCGCTGGATTGGTCTGCCAGCGTCCCCCCTGGGTGAGGAAATCGTCGGCGACGTTCGGGGGACTGATCCGTTGGATAGAAGAGATAGCCACCACCAAGCAGTTTCAGTTTCTCTTTGTTGGTATCGGGATGGCGTTCGCGTGGTACTACATACTCGGAGCGTATTTTGTCGAGTTGTTGGTCACTCGAGGAGTGACCGAGACCGGTGCTGTGTTTGCGTTCGGCTTAATCGGTGGCGTGAGTATTATTTCTCGCCTCGCAGGTGGCATCGTTGCAGACCAGTTTGGATACCGGCGAACGTTCCTCATCTCAATCGCCTCTGCCAGCCTCGGGAGCGTGTTGTTGTTCTTTCCCCACGTCCCTGCAACGGTCACAGCGGTGTTCTGTCTCGGAGTCGCCCTCGGTGGCGTCGCCACACTCCATGTCCCAATCTTACTCGAGATGTATGGATCAGAAAACGACACCGCCGTAATCGGTGTGTTTAATCTCAGTTTTGGGTTCTTTGGGCTCATCGCACCACCGGTTGCCACGGCGCTAATCGTGAGGACTGGAACGTATCAAAGTGCGATATGGCTCACGCTCACGGTAACCGTGCTTGCATTGTGGCTGACACGAGCCGGAACAAGGTAACAGCCTCCCAAAACAGCGAACGGTTGTAGTATAAAAATCTATCTGAGGTCGATAATTTTGCAACGACGGCCATATCTATCCCCACACGTTGGTTCGGTTCGGGTATGGCAACCGAAGCACTCTATCTCTCGGGGTCTGACCTACAGGACCTCGCAACGCCAGCGGAGTACGTCGACGCGGTCAGAGACGGGTTCAGCTATCGCGGCGAGGGCGCACCCGCAACACCACCCTCACGGATAACCGGTGAGGACGCACTGATAACCAGCTATACGGCCATTTTTCCGGAGTGGAACGTCATGGGCGGCTATATGTACGCCGTCGGTAACGATGTCTGGTACACGACACCCCTATTCGATGCAGAAACCGGTGAACTCCTCGCCATCCTGGATGGTGCGATCTGGAACCCATACAAGACGGGGGCGGTCGCGGCCGTCGGAACCGAACGGCTGGCCATTGAAGACGCGACCAGCGTCGGCGTGGTTGGCTCCGCACAGATTGCCGCCGCCTCAGTCGAAACGATTGCCGCTGTCCGTGATCTCGAGGAACTCAAAGTGTTCTCGCCGACCAAAGAGAGCCGTGAAACATTCGCCAGTGAGATCGGCGACGAACTCGAGATTGACGCGCGAGCGGTGTCGAGTAGCGACGAGGCAATCGCCGATGTCGACATCGTGGTTGTCGCAACTGATGCGGGCTCACCGGTGATCAACGGGGAGGCCATCTCGCCAGGGACCCATATCAACGCCATGGGAGCGGCCCATCCAAAACGCGAGATAGACGTTGAGACGTTCGAACGGGTCGAGAAGTACGTTCCCGACATTCGCGGTCGCGTGTTTGGTCACAGCGTCCAAGAGCGGTTCCGATCTGCAGCCGGGTTCCTCGAGGCCTACGATCAAAACGCCGTAAGCGAGAACACAATTTATGGGGAACTCGGACAGGTTGTCTCCGGACAGCTTCCCGGGCGGACCGACCTCGAGGAGATTACGTTAGTAGACAGCGTCGGCACTGCCGTCGAGACGGTTTCGTGTGCCTATATGCTGTATGAGAAGGCCAAAGAGCGTGGCCTCGGGACGCCGATCACGAATATTCCACGACACGAGTCCGATAAGTTGTAGCCGACGGTCAGCAACCAGAGACCCATTATTTGTGAGGTCAACCGTCGTTCAGTCGACCCGAACAGCAGTTCTAGCAGAAAGATTCTAAGTTCATGGGGACGTTGCCCCACTATGACCGAAACTGAAAAACCGACCGTGGATGCGGCCCACAGAAGTTTCCAGATTCTCGAGGGGCTCGTCGACCTAGAGGGGGCGGGCGTGACGGAATTAGCCGCACACCTCGACATCCCGAAAAGCACGACCCACAACCACCTCCAAACGCTGATCGAAGGCGAGTATGTGGTCCGAGAGGGGGACACCTACGATATCGGGCTACGGTTTCTCCGCCTCGGCGAGTACTCCCGGACCCGACAGAAAGTCCTCTCGTTTGCGCGGCCCGAAATCGAGTCGTTGGCCGAGGAGACGGGAGAACTGGTCAATCTCAACGTCGAAGAGTACGGGCGTGGTATCTTCTTAGATCGCGTCAAAGGAGCCGACGCCGTCCACATGGACACCTACGCCGGCAAACGGGTGTATCTTCATACGACCGCGTTTGGAAAAGCCATCCTTGCATCCCTCCCCGCCGAACGCGTCGAGGAAATAATCGACCGCCACGGACTTCCGGCCGTCACCGACCGGACGATCACCGACCCAGAGGAGTTACAGGCCGAAATAGAGCGGGTTCTCGAGCGGGGGGTCGCTTTCGAGCGCGAAGAGCGTCTCGAGGGCCTGTGTTGTGTCGCTGCGCCGATTATCGTCGATGGGGAGGTTGTCGGGGCGATCAGTGTGTCCGGTCCGGAAAGTCGGATGCGAGGGACGTGGTTCACTGAGGAACTTCCGGACCTGATTCGCCAGAAGACGAACGTGATCGAGGTGAATATGCGGTACGGGTCAAGGTAGGCTGAGACGGGTTATTCGGCGCCCGAGTCGAAACAGTCACAGGTACGTTCGTCGAGCAACTCCCGAACGGTGTACTCCTCAAAACACGTTTCACAGGTCACCGTCGTCGAAACCGCCACGGTAAACTCGTTGATATCGATGATTCCGTTGCGCTCGAGTCGGGCCACCGTGTCTTCTGTTACCGCCGCCGTCCGGTTCTGAAGCGCCCCCAGTTTCTCTTGGCTTCGCTCGAGTTGTTCCTCGTCACTCGGTGATTTGAGTTCCGCCTCGAGGCACTTTGTCAGATGGTTGTACACCGTCTGATGGGAGACGAAATCCGATTCAATCTGGTCGAGGGGGACCCCATCGCGCTCGAGTTCGTTCCGTGTCTGGATCTGTGTCCCGCTGCTCACCTCATCATCGGTCAACAGTCGATAGATATTCTCGACTTCTCCCTCCTTTGGTCGGAGTCCTGCGGACTCGAGTGCTGACCCGAGGACGCGTTGGTTTATCCGGGTTGCGAGCTGTCGGGTGCTCAGTTTATCATCGCCGGTGCTAGTCCAGTGGGTAACAAGGTCGGTGTCGAGGTCTGCAAGCTCGTACCGGGCAGCGGTTTTCCCGACTTTACACCCGCATTGTTCGTGTTCGGTTGGGGGCTGATTGTTCATGGGTGTATGCTTCTGGCTGGCGATAAAATAAAACCGTTTGGTTCTGATGGTTACATGACAAACGCGGCCTGTGCAGCAGCCAGTAAATGAATCGGACCTATTGGGACCCTATTTCGTCCGTTTGCAGCAATGAGAAGCTATTACTTTTCACCGGCAGAATGTATGAGCATGTCTACCCAGCAGACAGCAACTGCCGATATCGAATACATAAACTGCGACATTGTGACCGCCGAGGGGAGGTATGGGCCCGGAATGGGAGTCGCCGTGACCGACGGAACGATTGTAGCCGTCGGGAACGAATCGTCGCTCCCGCCGGCAGGTCGAACGGTCGACCTCGAGGGGAACGTCCTCCTGCCGGGCGTCATCGATTGTCACGTCCATACGCGGACGCCCGGTCACGAGTACAAAGAGGACTGGGCGAGTGCAACGCGAGCAGCCGCAGCCGGTGGCGTGACGACGATCATCGCCATGCCGAATACGGACCCCGCAATTGACCGGGTCAAACGGGTGGCGTCGGTGTTCGACATCGCAGATCGGGATGCCTGTGTCGATTATCAAACGCACGTTGTCGTCACGTCGGACAATATCGACGAGATTGAGGCACTCGCGGAGGCAGGGATTGCGGGATTCAAGGTATTTCTCGGGATCACGTTCGGTGATATCGAAGCGCCGACCGATGGGGAGTTGCTCGAGGCAATGGAGAAAATCGCTGAGACGGGGACACGCCTCGGATTCCATGAAGAAAACGACGAGATTCGAAAGCACCTCGAGACGAAATTCAGAACGGACGGCAAACACGAGGCGATCTATCACAATCGGTCACGGCCGCCGGTTGCGGAGGTCGAAGCCGTCTCGCGTATCTGCCTGTTTGCCGAGGAGACGGGTTGTCCGGTACACATGTTTCACTTGTCCTCTGGATCGGCTGCTGAGACGCTCGCCCAGTGGCGGGCGGCCGGCGTTTCGGCGACGGCTGAAACCGCTCCACACTATCTCCGGTTGACCGAAGACGACGTCCGCGAGCAGGGGACGGTTGCCCGTGTGCAACCCCCACTCCGGAACGAAGACGAACAAAAGCGGCTGTGGGAGACCGGCATCGAGGGGGGAGCAGTCGACTGTATTGCGACCGATCACGCCCCACATACGGACGAAGAGAAGGGCATCGACAACCCGGAAAAAAGCGTCTGGGAGACCCCCGGCGGATTCGTTGGGGTCGAAACCCAAGTCCCAGCGATGCTCACGTTCGTCGCACAGGACCGACTCACACTGGCCGACTGGGTCAGCATGCACAGCACGCGACCGGCCCAAATTTGGGGTATGTATCCGAACAAGGGATCGCTGATGGTCGGGACCGATGCGGACTTTACCGTCGTCGACCCGGAGATAGAATGGACACTCGACCGGCGGGAGTTACACTCAAAGAGCACCGCAACGCCATGGCACGGAAAATCGTTCACCGGTGGGGTAACGACGACCGTCGTCAGAGGCGAAGTCGTCTACGACGGCCAGCACGTCACGGCCGATGCCGGCTACGGCAACCGCGCAGAAACGGGACCGGTCGAGTGATTCACTCGAGCAATCGGACGGCTAAACCGCAGAAGGAGGATTAGTCGTCTGCGACCGCGCCGGATTCGATGCCGTCGAGTGAGTTGACTGCCACCGACCCTGTCAGTTCGGTGTGTGGGTATGGCATGCCGATCCCTTCGTCGTCAAAACGAAGCTTGACTGCTTCGACGAGTTTCGTTCTGACTGGGCCAGCACCCGTTTTGCTGGGGTCAATCCAGACGCGCCCGTTCAGTACAACTGCCGAATCTGCAAGCCCGGTGACGGGTGCGCTCGGAGCCGGATCCGAGAGAACACCGTCGATCTTGTGCCCTTCGTCGAGGATGATTTCACGAGCATGAGCGATATCGGCCTCGTATTCGATGCCGAAATCGAACGTGACCCGCCGCGTATCGTTAGCGACGGGGTTTTTAACGACGGCGTTCGCAAGGTTGCCGTTCGGAACGGTGAGCTGTTCGTTGTTGAACGTGTCGAGTTTCGTCACCCGCAGGTCGATATCACGGACGATTCCGTCATTCCCGTTCCACTCGATGTGGTCACCGACGACAAACGGTTTGTCCTTAAGGATGAATATCCCCGCGACGAAGTTCTGGATGATGTCGCCGGCAGCAAAGGCAAAACCGAGTGCCAGTGCGCCGACGATCGTCGCAAACGCCGTGAGGATCGCCGGGAAGCCGGATATTGTCGCTGCAATCGCCACTGCACCGAACAGTGCGACCGCACCAGCGATACTTGAACCGAGGCTGACGACTGCAGAGGAGAACTCCCGTGCATTGAGTCCCCGTTTCGTCGCGCGGACGAGGACTTTCTTTGCGATCCAATAGAGGATCGCAAACGAAACGATGAACGTGATTACTGTCACTCCGAATGAAATCAATGCGTCCCAGTACTGGGAGACCAGCCCGTCGAAACTGGTTGGAACCTCTTGTAATGGTATTGTGATAGTCACAATCCTACCAATGACTGATATGTAATAAAGCTACAGTAGTAGTGTTGCCTGCGTAGTGAACGCACGCTGTTCAGTTCGTGAGCATTAGATTCACAACCCTCTTCGGAGTCTGTTACATCAAGTATTGTATTCTCGATTGAATTGGCTGTGGTGAATCGCCATACGGCGGTTAATTTCACTGTTTGATAGCACGCTTGATGTTGTAGACGAGAGACATCAGTACCAATTCACGGACGTTTCCCACGAGGGAACAGGCCGTATCGTAGTCCGTCAAATATCCAAACGTGCGGTAAAGCCCCGTCGTCGCCGGGCAAAGCCCAACTGCCTGAGGGATCTTCGATCCCTTTCCGTTTAGAACGGGGAGGATATCACTCTTTGAGGCTCCAGGGCGTTCCCTGTTCCCAGAGTTCGTCGAAGTTTTTCGCGAGCGTGCGAGCCGTTTCGTCATCCCGAAAGTTGACGACTGCGAGGAGTTCTTCTCCTGACATTGGATTTACAACCTCGAGGCAGACTTCGTCGTCGTCGAGGATAATGAACCGCTGGTGTGGGACATGGTCCGTCTTTCGGACGGCCATTCCGGCGTCGATCAGACGGCTAATTGGATCGGCTGCATGATCGAGATCGGCGCCGAGCAGACGGACGGAAACACCGACATCGAGTAACTCCCGAAGCCGACTCACGAACTCGCTTTCGAATTCGGGGCTCACGTCGACGGTGTTTGCAGCGATTCTGATCGTTTCGTCCGTGGCAGCGAACCGCTCGAGGAGGAGTTTCCGTGCTGCGTCTTCGTGAACGGCACTCGTCGCGAACCCGCCGGGTTGTTCACTGTTAGTGATCGCCGACAACGCATCCGTTGCGGTCGCTGCCGTCTGTTCGTACGCCGACTGCTGTGTCTCGAGTTCGTCGATGCGTTTGTCGAGCAGTTGTTCGACGGCCTCGTTGGGTTCGACGTAGACGTAGGTACGCGGTCTGCCATCGTCCGCCCTGGCGAGTTCACGGTCGACAAGGGAATTCAGAACGTCGTAGACGCGCCCACGTGGGACGTCTGATTCTTCAGCAACGTCGTCTGCACTCATCGACCCGTACTGTGCGAGTACGACGTAGGCCTTGGCTTCGTAACTCGAGAGACCGAGTTCCGTGAGCAACTCGGCGTGATTGTCGTCCATACACGTCCTTCCGGAGTATGAAACAACAGCCTTGTGGTTTGTAATGAGAAGTTTGATATGTCTCCTCCTGAAAACTCTCTCCAATGAAAAGAAACAACCTCATTTCGGTTTTAATTTTGTTCTTGGTGCTTGCGGGCGCACCTATGGTCGCTTCAGCCTCTAACACACCGGATTTCGACGTATACGCCCCAGAGAATATCGTCGAACCGGGCGAAGAAACGACGCTCGAACTCGAGATTCGCAACGGTGGGTCAGCTGAGGAAGGTGGCGACGATGTGGGTGAGACGCCAACAACTGAGGCACGGGACGTGACTATGACGCTCGACGGCGGTGATGGACCGGTCACCGTCAAATCAGACGAGGCACCGATGCGGACAATGTCGGCGCAGTCGATGACTTCGGAGACGTTCACCGTCGCCGTCGACGAGAAGGCCCAGGCCGGGAGCTACGAAGTCGATGTGGAGATCGAGTACACCTACACGGGATTCAATGGGCACGAACGAACGACCACCGATACCGAGACGATCGAAGTCGTCGTCGAGGACCAGGCTCGGTTCGACGCCGAGACGGTCTCCTCCGATCTCGTCGTCGGCGAGCAGGGTGTAGTCGAATTCAATCTGACGAACACCGGTGTCGAAGACGCGAGCAACGCGGTCGTCCAGTTCTCTTCGCCCGATGGGAACGTCCAGACGATCGATCCAACGGACGAGGGATCGGAACTCCAGACGGCAGGTGGGGAGGAGTACGTCGGAGACTGGGGTAGCAACGAGACCGTGACCGTCAAGGCGGCGATGGAAGTCGACAACGATGCCCTCGCCCGGACGTATCCAGTGTCAGTACGGGTCCAGTTCCAAGACGAAAACGGAACCGACCGGACCGCCCAGTCGATCCGCGTCGGCGTTCCGGCGTCTCACGAACAGACGTTCGCCGTCGAAAACGTCACGAGTTCCCTCTATGTCGGCGAGGACGGCACCCTCGAAGGCGGACTCTACAACGAGGGGCCAGACCCAGTCGACGGCGTCGTACTCGTCGTCGACGACGGTGATGACCAGTTCATTCCGACGGTCGGCGACGGGATCGGATCCGGTTCGAACGTCTATCCGCGTGAAACCCAATACGCCGTTGGCACGCTCGAGCCCGGCGAGTCGACGCCGTTCGAGTTCCACGTTGGCGTCGGCAGTGAGGCAGAGCCAGGGCCGCGCATGATGGAAGTCGACGTGCGGTATCGAAACAGCCACGGCGATATCCAAATGATCGGGGAGCCGCTTGACATCGCACTCGATGTCGATGCCGAGCGCAACGAGTTCGAGATCGAACCGGTCGAGACGACGTTCAACCCCGGTGAACGTAACGAGATCGAACTCGTCATCACCAACGAGAGAGACGAGACCCTGACCGACATCGAGCCAAAGCCGTTTACCAACGCCCCGCTCGAGAGCGGCGACGATGAGGGATACGTCCCCGCCCTCGAACCCGGCGAGTCTGCGTCGGTGGTCTTCGACGTTGCTGTCGACGACGACGCCGCTGTACAGACGTACCCGCTCCGAATGGACTTCCGGTACGACGACGAGCGATCGAACTCACAGTTGAGTGATACATACCGGATCCCGATCGATGTCGAGCAGGACGACAGTGGTATCATCTCCGTAGGGACCCTCGCCGTGCTATTCGGCTCGATCGGCATGAGCGCCGTCGTCACGTGGCGTTTTCAGGACGAACTGGCCGAGCGACTGGAGGGCGTGCCGGTGCTCGACCGACTCACCGAACTGTCGCTCCCATCCTCGCTCGCTGCCGTGCGTACCCCAGAGAGCGAGACACAGGAAGAACCAGAGCAGCGTTCACCGGCGACAAGCCCCGACGATGAGCAGGCTCCCGATCCGCTGCCCGACGAGAGGGAGGGTGTCCTGGATTTCGACGAGGGATCCGACGATGCTGACACGGCACAATCGCACTCGGAACGCGACACCGAGCACTGACCGATGGGATCGGAACCGGCGTTTGTTCGGCGGATCATCGAGGTTTGCAACGGCTGGATTACCGACCGGTCTCGGACGGTCATCGTCGTGTTTTTGCTGACAACCGCGTTGTTCGCTGGCGGGCTCACCAGCATCGAGGTGGACGAAGGCGTCGATATCTTCGCACAGGGTGTTCCCGCGTATGAGGCTCAGGGAGCGATCGAAGATGAGTTCCAACCGCCGTTCGACGAGACCGAACCGACCACACAGGTCATCCAGCGCGGCGAGAACGTCCTCACTGGCGACGCACTGGTTCGAATGCTCGAGTTCCAGCAGTATCTCGAGGCACACGAAGAGTATCGAGTGGAAGAAACGTCGAGTATCGCCGAAGCGGTCGCCCGGTCGATCGATCCGACCGCGACGACTCGGGACGAACAGATCCGCACGCTCGAGGGGAGTTCCGCCGCGACGGTACGGGAGACGGTTCGGGAGCTGGGAGATGAGCCATCGTTTGCCGCTTCGTTGAGCGATGACTTCAGTGCGAACGAACCGGCCACCTCGGCGACGATTGCGATCGCCGTCCATGACGGCGATGTCGACGAATCTGCGGTTCAGTTCCGGATGCAGGACGCTGCTGCGTCGATGCACGGTGAGTTCGTTGTCTTCGGCGGCGGTATCCTCGATACGGAGTTTCAGAACGTCATCGAAGATTCCCTCGATATCATCGTCCCCGTCGTTATCGTGTTAATTCTCGTCTTTTTGATTACGGCGTATCGCGACCCGTTCGATCTGGTTCTCGGACTGGTCGCGCTCATCATGTCCATACTCTGGACGTTCGGCTTTATGGGGTATGTTGGCATTCCATTTACGCTCATGATGATCGCGATTCCGCCGCTGTTGCTCGCGGTCGGGATCGACTTTGGGATTCATGCTGTCAACCGCTATCGAGAGGAACGCGTCACGGGAGCAGGGATCTCCGACTCGATGAGCGTCGCCGCTTCCCAGTTGCTCATCGCGTTTTTCATCGTCACCGGAACGACCGTCATCGGGTTCGGGGCGAACATGGCAAACGACCTTGAGCCGATTCAGGACTTCGCGCTCGTCGCCAGCGTCGGAATCGTCTTTACGTTCATTGTCTTCGGCATCTTCCTTCCGGCGGCGAAAGTCGAAACCGACCGAATTCGACAAACGTACGGCCTCCCCGCGTTCAGTACGGAGCCCCTTGGTTCTGCGGATTCGACACTTGGCCGCGTGCTCGTCGCCGGTGCCAAAGTGGGTGATCGTCGCCCGGTCGCAGTCCTCCTTGCTGCACTACTGCTAACTGGGGGGGCCGGAGCGTACGCAACGACCGTCGATACCACGTTCGAAGAGGAGGATTTCCTCCCGCCTGAGGAGTTGCCAGCCTACGTCGAAGCCGCACCCGGACCAATGGCTCCCTCCGAGTACACGACCACGGCATCACTCAACTTCCTCGAAGAGACGTTCGAGAGCGGTGCAGACGACGAAGTGACGATCTACGTTGAGGGGCAACTATCCGAAGACCACGCGTTGGAGTCCGTCCACCGCGCCGGGACGGACCCGCCGTCGACGGTCGTCACCGACGGCGCGACTGCAGAGAGTGAGAGTATCGTCGATGTCATGCACGACCACGCCGAGACCGACCCCGAGTTCGCTCGAGTGCTCGCGGCGAACGACATGAGCGGCAACGGTGTCCCAGACCACAACGTCGGCTACGTCCTCGACCGATTGCTCGAATCGGACGCTCAGGAGGCGGCCCTCGAGTATATTACCGAGGACAAACGTAGTATGCGCGTCATCTACACCGTCGAGTCCGATGCGACTCAAGGGGAAATCTCTGCGGATGCAGAAGAGCTAGCGGCGGACTATCGCCTCGAGACGACACCGACGGGTGATATCGTCGTCTTCCACGATATTTCGACGTTGATCTTCGAATCGGCACTGGTGAGCCTCGCGATTGCCCTCGTCCTCACGGCGCTGTTCTTAATGTTCCTCTACCATCTCCTCGAGGGACGGGCGTCGTTGGGTATCGCAAACCTCATTCCCATCGTCGTCACGGTTGCCCTCCTCGGCGGAACGATGCCGCTGCTCGATATTCCGTTAAACGCACTGACGGGGACGGTGCTCTCGATTACGATCGGTGTCGGGGTTGCCTACTCGGTCCACGTGACACATCGGTTCATCGACGAGTACAACGAGTGCCAGAACGGCTACGAATCGCTTGTCATTACGCTTCAGGGGACGGGCGGCGCACTCACCGGCTCGATGCTCACGACACTCGGCGGATCCGGGTCGCTCGTGCTGGCGATCACGCCTGCGCTCGGCCAGTTCGGGGTCCTGATGACCATCAGCGTCTTTTACTCGTATCTCATGGCAATCATGGTGCTACCGGCGACGCTGATACTCTGGGAGCGCCTGCTCGGCTAGCGGTGGCACTGTTGGTGGTCTGTCGGATTCATCCCCGCCCTGAAAGGCGAGGCTTTCTCCTTGACTATCCGTACCGTACCTCCTCTCGCCACGTGGCCGTTGCAGTGACGCGGTCTTCGTCGACGGTGACCGACTGCTCGTCCGCGGAGGCCCCGAGTAACTCACTGAGTGCATCCTCGTCCGGATTATCGAAATTAGCCGCAAAATCACCGTTAAGTGTCTCCTCGTCTTCGACGGTGAGCGATGAGACGATCCCTTCTGCATCTTCGAGGCCCTCGAAAGCTGGGCGGTGGAACGCTTCAGTGTCGAACGGACCACCGTACTGCCCAACGGTGACGTCACCGTGGCCGGCGGTTCCGACCAGCCACTCAAACGTCTCAGATTCGTCCGTCGCTCGGTCGACGTCGCCTGCAGCGGCCCCGATTGTCGTCTCCAGCGTCGTCAACGGGTCATTCTCGTCCGCTCCATCTTCCTCCCCATCACCGATGACTACCACGAGTGCATTGCTGTCGAGAGCGATAACCGTCTCGTCATCGTCTGCAACCGCCCTATAGACGTCGTACTCGCCGATTGTACCCGTCAATTCCATCTCTCTGATAAACTCGGCCTCCGGCTCGGCAGTGAGGCGCTCATCGATTTCCGCAGATTCCATTATCCCTGTCAGGACGAACGTCTCGTTACTTTGCAGCAGGTCATCGACGGTCGACTCGAACGCATCAGCATCAAGGAGCCTGCCGAGTCTGTACTGTGCGAGAGTGAGACCGACAAAAAAGTACGCCGAGAGCAGACCCTCCGACGCAGGAACGATCATCGGATCGGTTTGGTACTCCTCCGGTACCTCCTCGTCCGGGTTCGCTTCCTCGAGTTCTTCTGCCACGAAATCCTCGAGCGCCGCCCAATCGACGTGCGTGTATTCGAGCGTCCCGTTGTCGGTTGTGAGCCACTGACTGTACGCCGGTAACTCGTCGTCGACCGCTTCTTGTGCAGCGACGGTGACCCAGCCTTGGGTTCCGACGGTGGCAAGCGCCGTTGTGCCTGCGAGTGTGAGTACCTCTCGTCGGCTTCGTGTCATTACTAATTGTTCGCGGTCAGCTTCGATATAGCCCGTCCCCTTGTTCACCACTGTTTGACTGTCGGCGTTACAGATGCAGTCGCGGGCGGAAATCGAACCGAAAAGACGGCCGATGTGTCTAGATGATTTGGGGACTCAGATGTCTCTTCGGGTGAAAATAAAAACGGCAACACCCACCAGCCCAAAGAATGCGACCAAAAGGATTCCAGCGTCGAGGAGTGCGTACTCCTCGTGAACTAAAATCGCCGTCTGATCGTAGTACCGACTCGGCGCTATGGCACCGAGCCACTCGAAATCCGGGTCCACTCTCGAGACGCCTTCAACCAACCAGAGGACGATCACCAACGTCAAGGCCGCTGCTCTGGCTGTTCTCACGCGTTGGAGAACGACGGACGCCACGAGACCGATACCGGCACAGACGAGGAGATACGGAACTGAAAGGAGGTGTACCATTGCGAGAGCGACGGGATTGAACGGCTCGTCGATGACGACCCCACCGAGGTAGACGATGACCGCAACCCCGAAGTTCAACACAACTATGGGAACCCACAGGGCGGCAATTTTCTGGAGTACAACCGACTCGCGAGAGACCGGATTCGAGAGTGTGAGATCTATCTTCCGATCGTGGATCTCTCCTGCGATCATGCTGGCTCCAATGGACGTAAAATAGAGACCGACTAGCAGAACCCAAAAGAATGAGTAGATTTCGGCGGCGATGAATCCCTCAACCGTGTGCAGTGCTTCGATCCTGAACAGTTCGAACATAAATCCCGGGAAGGCCTCCTCGAGGACGTCCATCTCCGCTTGGATGCCGGGAAACATCGAGAAGTAGAGCGCCGAAAGCAGGGCAAACACAACGACCAGCACAGCCGATCCACGAATCCGCTTTCTCGACTCGACTCGCAAAATGGCAGTCACGGCGTCACCACCGGTGGGCTAGCCGCGTGGCTGTGGTCGCCGCAGTACTTCGACTGGCCAGTATCAATATCACTATCGACTCGTTTGGTGTGCTCGTCGAACGCGTTACCTTTGACGTTCATCTCAGATGTCCCTCCGTATGAATATGAAAACGGCTGTCCCTACCAGAACAAGAACTGCCGCGAGGAGCACGCCAGCGTCGAGGAGCGCGTACTCCTCGTGAACCAGGATCGCTGTTGGATCGTAGTATCGACTCGGCGTCAGTCCGCCGACCCACTCGAAATCGGGATTCATGTGGGAGAGTCCGTCGACTAACCAGAGGACGAATACCAGTCCCAGTGCGGTGGCTTGGGCGGTTTCGACTCGATCGGTGATAACGGAGAAGACGATCCCGATGCCAGCACAGACGAACAAATAGGGAACGCCGAGCAAGTGGACCATCACAAGCGAAACGAGGTCGACCGACTCTCCGAGGAGGGATACACCGGCGAGCAACACTGCCACCATACCGATATTTAATGCGACCAACGGAACCCACAGGGCAGCAACCTTCTGGAGCACGACCGACTCGCGGGAGACGGGATTCGAGAGCGTGAGATCCATCCGACGGCTGCGAACATCCCTCGAGATCATGCCCGCGCTGACGTACGCGAAATAGATCCCGGCGAGGAGTATCCAGACGAACGGAAAGACGTACCCACCGATGAACCCCTCGATGGTGTGTAGCTCCTCGATTCCCAACAGCTCGAGTATGTACTCCGGGTACACTTCCTCGAACAACGCCGCTTCCTCCTGGATGCTCGGAAAGACGAGCAGCAAGAACGCTGAGAGCAGGACCAACAGGCCAGTCAGGGTGAGCGTCCCCCGGAGGAGCTTGCCCGACTCGTTGCGAAGGATTGCCGTCATTCTGTTCCCGGGGCGGAACCGCCACCGTAGTAGTGTTTGAAGATATCGTCGAGCTGGGGATCTCCGATGTCGACGTCTTCGATTTCGAACTGGACGAGGTGCTCCAGAAGTGCATCAGATTCGCCGGTGTAGGTGAATCGAACCGTCCGATCGACGATCTTAATGTCGATCATCTCAGCCGTGGTGAACCGCTCCTCGTCGACTGGCCCTGTCAGTTGAACCCGGACCTCCTTTCCGCCACGTTTGAGCAAGTCGTCGATGTCCTCGAGGGCGGCGAGTCCACCTTCACGGATGATACCGACCCGGTCACAGACCCGCTGCACTTCGCTGAGGACGTGTGAGGAAAAAAAGATCGTCTTTCCGGCGTCGCGTTCCTCCTCGAGAAAGGCGTGCATCCGATCCTGTTTGAGCGGATCCAACCCGGAGGTCGGTTCGTCCAAAATGGCGAGGTCGGGGTCGTGCATAAAGGCCTGGACGATTCCGAGCATCCGCCGATTTCCGTGTGAGTAGGTCTCAATCGGTTTGTCGAGCGGGGGTCGAAACAGCTCCAACAGTTCATCCCGTCGGTCGTCGCCACGCATTCGAGCGAAGTAATCGAGCGCCTGCCGACCGGTGAGGCGCTCCTCGAATCCGAGCGTATCCGGAAGATATCCGATGTCTGCTTTCACCTCGGTGAGTGCCTGTCGGTTACGGATGTCCGCACCAAGTACTTCGGCAGTTCCAGCAGTCGGCTTGATGAGTCCAAGCAACAGACGAATAGTCGTCGTCTTGCCCGCCCCGTTTGGGCCGAGATAGCCGAATATCTCTCCTCGGTCGACATCGAAGCTGATACCGTCATTGGCGGTGACATCGCCGTATCGCTTCGTAAGATTCTCTAACCTAACCGGAACGGCACCAAGTCCGGAATCGGACTCGATTTCTTCGATCTGTGCACACATGGTGGGCTCGTTGAGGGCGTAACAAACGGCCCAGAGAAAGAAAATACCCGGCTACGCCACCGGTTTCCGTACAGGTATCAAAAATTATTTGAAACGGTCGAAATGCTTTCCACATCCTTTTTTCTCACGTTCATCCTGATTGTGACGCCAGGAATGGGTGTTGTCGGAGTGGAGGCTCTCTTGGGCGTCATCGTGCTGGTTAAACTCCTCATCGAGTATGGAGTTCGAGCAACGCCTCGGTCACGGTGAACACGCCCCGGTAGAACGTCGGGGGTTCTCCCTCGAGTGCAGCCGCATGAAACTCCGGAAGCCAGTCGCCGACGGGCGTTCGGATGAAGCTGAGTTGGGCGTCTCGAGCGCCGCGTTCACACAGCTCCGCGAGGAAAGCGAGTTCATATCCCGGGTGATCGATCAGTTCGTCCTCGACGGCGAGGAGAACAGGAATCGATTGATATGGTGTCGACACCGGCGAGGAAGAGGTCACTGTTCAAATGATGACTCTATCGTCGACTCTGCGCACGTTATATTTTCACCCTCGGTAATCTTCTCACCTCCAAGAGCGAGTTCCAACTGGTCATGCGTGTGGAAACGAGTCGGGTGATCTCCGGTGGGACCGTCGATTTCGGCATCTGGCCCATACGTGGTTGTAGTGATACGTACGTTCGCACTACCTGTCGTCCCGTCACATGGATCATCGCGCTGAGGCGGAAAGCGGTCGGAATCTTCCGGGTACCACAATGCGTCTATCTCAATGGTACCTTCTTTTTTGTGACCGAGAAATACCCACTCAGAAGGTTCTAAGTCTTCGACGTACCGTTCGTCGTCTGACAGTGTATTTCCGATCTCGTATTCCGTGAGATAGCCTGGACCACCCGTGTTGTAGAAGGTGATCTCCATCCGTTCCACACTCTGTACACCTTCGGTAAACTGGATATCAGGACGAAGCGATATGGGACTAGTCCGATTTTCTGTTCCACGAGGATCTCAACACTGTCGATAACGTTCTCTTGTTCATCTTGGAGTTCCAGTCGTGTTCCGTCATCTGGATACCCGGATGCTTCGCCAATAATCTCAAATTCAACTGTGTTTGCTGCTTCTTTCGAATGGAGGACTTCGTCTTCCCGATCGTCAATGAACACAACCGCCGAAGCGTCTTCGGGATCCTCTATGTCGACGACCAGATATTGTCCTTGCAAAGTGAACTCGTCGATTGACGAGGGAGATGTAGTGCCATTGTCAGTAGGGTCGGCCTCATCAGATGAGTCCTCCTCGCTGCTGTCTGAACAACCGGCGACAGCAGTAACTGCTGTCGCTGTGCAACAAAAGATAGCTCGCCTTCGTAACATCAAACTAACCTGTCGAGTTTCGAGTGTTTAATGCCCACGAGAGGTCTTGGGATCTGCTTACCCGAAGGAAACGTGTCTCTTTGTCACTGATCGAATTTAACACCGGTAAATTCAAACTGTGCACCGCCCGCTTGGCTTTTTGACAGCCCGACAGTCCACTCGTGGGCATGTACTATCTCATTGACAATCGACAATCCAAGTCCCGTTCCCTCCTCACTTGTTGAATACCCGGATTCAAAAACCCCTGCAACCTCCGCCTCTGGAATCCCTTTGCCGGTATCTGCGACGTAGAACCCATTGTTATTTTCGAACTGACCAACAGTAACTGTCACCGATGTGCCTCCATGCTCAATGGCATTCCGAAAGAGATTCTCTAGAAGCTGTTGGAGTCGGTTCGGATCTGCACGGATCCGCCGATCAGTGGTGGTAACAAGGGTTGCATTACTCGTCACAACGTTTTGCCAGCTAGATTCAGCTGTATTTGCGAGAGAGACCCACTCTAAATCGGCAATGGTACTTCCACTCCGAGCGAGTGCCAAGAGGTCGCCAATGAGTGTCTCCATGCGAGTATGTGCATATTCTACTTCCTCAAAATACTCGCCTTCCTCCCCCGTTCGTGCCGAATCCAATGCTCCCACAGCGATATTGAGTGGGTTTCGCAAGTCGTGTGAGACAATCTCAGCAAACTCTTCGAGGCGATTGTTCTTTTGTGCTAACTCCTTTTCTCGCGCTTTTTGCTCTGAGATATCACGTGTGTTGATGACGTAATATCCGTCAGGTGTTGGGTTCGAGGAAGCGACGGATTCGACCCAACAGTACGTACCATCGGCTCGTTTGTGTCGATATTCGATCGCCTCAACTGCGTACTCATCACTAGAGACGATATGCCGGAACGCGGCAACAACGTCCTCGCGATCCGCCGGATGGAAGTAATCGGCGACCTGCTCGCCAATTAGGGCATCTTGTGTATACCGATACATTTGCTCGATTGAGGGGCTTTCGTACCGAACAATTCCGTCTGCATCGAGAACAGTGAGGAGGTTCGTCGAATGCAACGGAATCGTCTCGAGTGGGACGTCTGCCCCAACATTTCCTGTCGTTGATCGCCCCTTTCTGCCAGTCATCGCAATACAGCTATATGAGACAGCGTAAATATTATTTCTTCGGCTAGGTCGTTCCGTTGCCGTCGTCTCACGAGGCAGTACCGCTGCTCATAGTTTGTAAGACGAGCGTCCCACAAATACGGACTCGCCTTGTCGCCGAAGCCGACCGCTCGAGACGCTGAAGCCGTCGTTGGTCGGCTCAGTCCCAAGCCTCAAGGAACTCGGCGGGAAGGGTCGTCAGGTCGATTCCCCAGGCCAGCGGGAGCCAGACGACCGCGACGATCGTGATCAGGACGATGCCGATAATGTTGAGGCCGACGCCGACTTTTGCCATCTGCGGGAGCGAGATGTAGCCGCTGCCGAAGACGATGGCGTTCGGTGGGGTCGCCACCGGGAGCATAAAGGCGAATGAGGCGGCGGTCGCGCCGGCGATCATCAGCCCGAAGGGATGGACGCTGATACCGACGGCAACTCCGGCGAGGATAGGCATCAACATCGCTGTCGTCGCCGTGTTCGAGGTGACCTCGGTGAGAAAAATGGTCATCGTGACGACGGCGAGCAGGATGAGCACCATCGAGACGCCCTCGAGCGCGGAGAGTTGTTCACCAATCCAGGCTGCCAGCCCGGTTTCGCCGAACCCGGCCGCGATGGCCAACCCGCCGCCGAACAGCAAGATCACACCCCACGGAATGTCGACGGCGCTCGTCCAGTCGAGCAGGAAGGTGTGGTCGCCGTCGTCGGTTTCAGTTGGCCACGTAAAGAGCACGAGCGCGCCGCCGATGGCGACGATCGAGTCGACGTCGTCGGGAACCGGGAGGATTTCGGCCTGACCGATCAGACTCGCCCCGATCCAGGCTGCCGCCATGCCGACGAAGACGACCGACACCATCCGTTCTTGTTTCGACATCAACCCCAGTGCGTCGAGTTCCTGGGCGATTGTCTCGTCTCCCACGGGCAACTGATCAAACTCTGGGCTAATCGCGACGCGGGTGACGTAGACGTAGACGGTGACGAGACCGACAATTGCGATGGGGACGCCGTAGAGCATCCACTCGGCAAACGAAATGGTCTCGCCGAACAGTTCGCCTGCCTGACCGGCAAAGAGGATGTTCGGCGGTGTGCCGATGAGGGTTGCAACCCCGCCGACAGAGGCCCCATAGGCGATACAGAGCATCAATGCCACACCGAACGAAAAGTTCCCCTCGCTCGTATCGATCTGGAGATCAGTTTCATCGATCAGGTCGGCGGTCTGGTAGATAACTGCGAGCGCGATGGGCACCATCATCATGACGGTTGCACTATTGGAAACCCACATCGAGAGAAATGCTGTCGCAAGCATGAAGCCCAGAATGAGCCGCGAGGGCTGGGTGCCGACGGCTTTGATCGTTCGAAGCGCGATCCGCCGATGCAGCCCCCAGCGTTGCATCGCCATCGCCAGGAAGAAGCCACCCATAAAGAGGAAAATAAGCGGGTGTCCGTAGGACGGTGTTGTATCTGCGACTGGCAGCGCGCCGGTCAGTGGGAACAGCACGATCGGGAGCAGGGAGGTCGCCGGAATCGGGATCGCCTCGGACATCCACCAGGCGGCGACCCAAGCAGTGACCGCACCGACGGCCTGCCCTTCGGGAGTGAGTCCCTCCGGACTCGGCGCAAGGAAGATCAGAGCAAACAGCAGCGGTCCGAGAACGAACCCAATCTTCTGACGGAGGCCGTACTCCTTGCCGACGTCGAACGGTGACCTCTCACCGTCATCATCACCGCCACTGTCACCGCCGTTCAGTCCACCCGACTCGGCGTCCGTCTCGAAGGGCGGTTCGTCTCGATCCGGTCCACCATCGGTTCGGACACCACGGTCTGGCGAATCACGCCTGGAGACCAACCCGAGGTCGACCGCGATACCCGCAGGGTTGAGTGTCAGGTAGGTTTTGGTCCGGTGGTTACTCCGCCAACCGGCCACCCGGAGTCGCTCGACAAGTGAACTGCCCGAATCCTCCGTCGTGCAACCGTCGGCTGTCTCGTCGTCGGTTGGGGTCGGCATACTAGTCCCCCAGTGTCTATGATATTTAATCAATATGGTCTTCGATAGTGGATTATCTTTCACATATCAGACCTCTGGGGTTTTCTCTCCCCCTCTCTCAGCACTCACGACACCGGCGAGTTGCTGATGGGGGGAAACCGAGGTGGTGGTGAGTGAATCGAGGATTGACATCCTCCTCCTCGCACACGGGGAGTCGGGTGCATCCGCCTTGGCAGTTTATAAACTACCTGGATGAAACTTCTTTTGCCGTCCAGCTACATAGATTCACACATGTATCGCGTTCTGCTTCCAGTCGACACCCACGAGACGCGGGTTCGAGCACAAATCGAGGCGATACTCGAGTTGCCAAGGGCCGAAGACGAGCTTGTTGTGGACGTTCTGCACGTCTACAAAGACGCCACAGCCAGAGACGCCGAATGGGCAGCGGGTGGCTTTGCGGACGCGTACGAATCGGAGATGGCAGAACGAACCAGTACGGATCGGCGACCGGCGTCGGTCGAAACCGCTGTCGAGTCACTCGAGAAGGCCGGTGTCGAACTGAAGCTTCACGAGACGGGTGGGAAACCGGCCGACAAGATCCTCGAGGCCGCCGACGAACTCGGCGTCGACGTCATCGTCATCGGCATCGGAGAGCAGACGCCCGTCGGCAAGGTGTTGTTCGGCAGCGTCGCTCAGGCCGTCATTTTGGGCAGTAACTGTCCGGTGACGACAGTTTCGAACTGAGAGCTCGTTCCTGGTCCCAAAGATACAAGCCTGACACAGAACGAGTCCTACCATGCCACTGCTGCAGTTCGATACGACGCTGTCGCTGTCGGCTGCGGAGAAAACGTCTTTCGCAAATACAGTCACGGAGCTGTATACGGCCAAAATGAAAACAACGGAGGGTCACGTCGCTGTCACGATTCGTGGTCGGGAGTCGGCTGACCTCCACCTCGGGCGCGCTGTCGACGGGCCGCTGCTGTTTTTGGACGCCGAAATCCGGCGCGGACGGTCGTTTGAGCGTAAACGAGCGTTCGCACTCGCAGTGATGGAGCACGCTTCGATGACATACGACGTTCCAGACGAGAATATGAAAGTCGTGTTCACCGAGCATCCGGGCGAGGCGATGATGGGCGTCGACCGCGTCGGCGGCGAATGGAACAGTGAGTGACAGTTCGGAATCTATCAGTGATGGAATCACAGCACTCACAGTTACTAGATCGCTCCTACTGGCGAACAGTGTCGCTCATCACACTGTGGCAAGTGTCGGCCAGTATCTGTTACTATACGGTGTTCGCCGCCACACCGTTCTTTCGGGACGCGTTCGGACTCAGTCGGTTCGAAGTTGGACTCGTGGTCACAGCCCTCACGCTCGGCTATGCGGTCTTTGTCCTTCCGCTGGGGGCCGCAACGGATCGATACGGTGAACACCGATCTCTCTTTTTGGGGCTGATCGGGCTCGCAGTCGGTGTTTTGCTCGTTGCTGGTGCACCGTCGTATGCACTCCTGCTTAGTGCCGTGTTCGTTCTCGGTTCCGCCTACGGAACGGCCATTCCGGGGACGAACAAGGCGGTGTTCGATAGCATCGATCCCGGTCTACAGAACACCGCAATCGGAATCAAGCAGGTCGGTGTCACTGCCGGGAGTGGCATCAGTGCGTTGCTCGTAACAGGGCTCGCCGCGACGGTCTCCTGGCGGGCAGGCTTTCTCGTCGCCAGCGTCCTTGCCGTAATAGTCGCAATCGCGTTCTTTGTTCTCTACGACGGCAAGGGCGATGGGACCAGTGGCACAGTTCCTGACTTCCGTCAACTGGCGTCGAACACCCCGTATCTCGCGCTCACCGCGGCGGGTTTTTTTCTCGGTGCGGCACTGTTCACGACGACAGGATACACAATCCTCTATATCGAGGAGTCGGTCGGTGCGAGCGTGGTTTTCGGTGGCTATGTCTTCGCGCTTGTCCAACTCTTTGGCAGTGCTGGCCGTGTTCTCACAGGGTGGCTCGCAGACGTGCTTCCAGGAGAGCCACGGCTCCGAATCACCACGATACTCATCGGTCAGACGGTTACCAGTGCCGGCCTCTTTGTCGTGGTATCCGTAACCGACACTCCGGTCGCCAGCGCGATCGCCTTTTCGGCACTCGGATTCTTTGTGCTTGGGAACACCGGAATCTACTACTCCTGTATGGCGACGCTCGTCCCGGCCGACGAGATGGGCGGAGCGACTGCTGGCGGCCAGCTCGCACTTATCACCGGGGCACTGGTCGCACCGCCCGTGTTCGGACGGTTAGCCGACGTTTTCGGCTACCGTGCGAGTTGGCTGTTTCTCGCGGCAGGATCAGCTATCGCGGGTGTGTTGTTAGTGGGTGTCATCCGGGCCGAACCGGTTGTCGACCGACCCGCTGCGGTCGACTGAAATATAGAGACCGGAGGCCAGTCGACCCGGAACGATCAGCCTGCCCATGGCGGGAGTCAGATGAGTTCATCGGTTCGATGGCCCAGAGATCAAAACGGGCAAGTTTCGCTATCGACTCGTCATAGATGGTCGTTGTTACCCCGAGAAGCTCTAACCACAATTGTAAAAAGCCTGCAAGAATTTGCGGGCAGTCGACCGGCTTGGAGCAGTCGATAATCGGATTCTGGATGAGTTGAGGCCGTCGCAGAACCAGCAGTTAGGTCGCCAGCTTGCCGATAGCTCTGATAGCGGGGCGACAGTTCGGCTCATCAATGAGTTGGAAACGAGTGAGGTTCGGTATCTGCTCGAGTCCGACGGCTTGATGACGAGTCGATTGGCCCAGATGCGTGACCGAGGAACGATTAATGTCGATGACGTGAATCGGCTTGCACGCGGGCTTGACGAGGGAACGATCGATCCAACAATAGTCCGAAGCGCATTGTCACAAGCAACTGTAATATCGAATCAGGGATACAGTCCGACAGCGCTTTGAGTCCGAAAAGAGCGTTCGACCGCGTAGGGTGACTCGCGGTGCCAGCCACCACTGTTCGCGATATCGGTTTTTATTCCGGTCCGTGGGACCACTCGAGGTCCAAGTAAAGAGGCTCACGCAACGTGTCGGAAACTGAAATTAAAAACACACCGTTTGTGTTGGATTTGGTGACAAGGGTGCCTCACACGTCCGGTCCGGTCGCGGAAGTCCCGAATCTCGCTCCCATTCACCAGTGACAGATACGGTTGATTGTTCAGAGAGTCGGTTTTATTGACTTATATGTCTCTGTCACTTATGAATACTGCACTGCAGCAGTCTGTTCTTAAAGTATATCTAATTCCTAGCCAATTAAACACAATTTAATCACTGCTTTGGTATTCTAACCGAAACGTACCGTGAACTTTCAATAAATCGCTCAGTTTCCGCTGTTCGGATAACTTCGAGCTATTGTATCAATTAGAAGCGATAACAAAGGTAGCTTGTGGCGTTCCCCGAACAAATGTCGCTCACAAAGAGTCTTGATTCCGCCGATGACTACTGGGTTCGGAGGTACGACTCCGGTGATCGAGCGGGAATTCTCTCCTTGCTTGAGACGGGGTGGGAAGAACGGCCGAGTACCGAGTGGTTTGATTGGAAGTACAAGGAAGATCCGTACCTCTCGCATGTTCCGATCACGCTTGCGGAACGCGACGGCGAGATTGTCGCCGTTCAGGGATATATCCCGTGTCCGATTCGCTGGCGAGACGAGACGGTTCTCGCACTCAAACCCGTCGATGCGATGGTTCATCCGGATCACCGCCGGAACGGGCTCTACACCCGAATTACGGAAAAAGCGATAGCGTACTACCGCGATCGGGAACCGGCACTTTTTTTCAACTTCCCGAACGCCGCGTCGCTGGGGGCGCAAAAAAAACTCGGCTGGTCGGTGGTAGACGTGATGTCAATGTACTATCGGTTACAACGCCCAGCCGAAATGATGCCGACCGACGGTCCGACCGCTTTGCTCGGCCGACCGGCCAACGCCGTCGCACGCGCGTATCTCGGCGTTCGGGACCGTCTCTCGGCCGGTCCGAGGAAGTTCGACATCGTTCGTACCTCGTCAGTATCCAGTGAAACCCTTGAATCGGTGTACGACTCGGCCGTTCCCACGGAGTTACACGCCTATCGCGACACTCGACTCTATCGGTGGTTCCTTGACGCCCCGAACTACGACCACACCGTCTACGTGGCTCGCTGCGACGGTCGACCCGTCGCGTGTCTCATCACCCGGTCCGTCGACGGGCGGGAGGTCTATATTGTTGACGCACTCCCGATGTCGACTGCTCACGACGCGTTCGGCGACCTGCTCGCGACGGCCATCGCCGACAACGCGGACGCCAGCGTGCTGTCGACAACCGGGCAGATACTCCCACAAGAACTCCTCGTCCGGTTCGGGTTCGTCAGCTACGACAACACTCTCCTTTCACGTCTCTGTATGGCGACGTATCTGGCAGCCCGGCCGCTCTGTCGGGAGGACGAGCAGGCATCCATTCCGTGGCGGACGCTCTCGAACGGCGAAAACTGGCGCGTTTCCTTCTTCGAGGTGAAAGATTAACTTCCCGACCGTTTCACCCCGGTGAATCGGCTCTCCGCTCCTGACTCGGTGCGGGGGAACTGTCCCCCCATTTGTGCAACTTCTTCGAAAACCTGTTATCGTAGGGACAGGATTTGCTAGTTTAATAGTATGCTCTTATACTATGATTTTCTGATTATAAATTTTATTATAAACGATTAATGACTGAGCATCTCAATAATAAATGGATTCGATTGATAACCTTTATAATTCTCTATTCGAACGCAGTCATAACAATCAATTGAACAATGGGGGAACGCAACTCAAAAAGAAGTCAAAGAGGCAATCGAAAGGATAGAGAAGGAAGAAGACGAGTTTAACGAGATACTTGTTGCAGACGAGTGAATGTGGCTAATGCAGCGATAGTCCCCCTACGTAAGCTACAATCAGTGATTTAGGCCTCAGAACCTTTTGACGGTCTAACGAAGAGGATTATTGTGCTCTATTGAAAATGCGGTATTACAGCGGGGCAAGTAGATTTTGAGTGAAAACGATAAACACTATTGGAGAATGAAAGTGGTTTGTTCGCCTATATTGACAATGACTGCGGTGGCTGTATCATCGCAAAAAATATTAGCTCTGTATTTCCCTCACAAAGCATCTCAACGATTCGAGTAAACTGTCACCGTTAGTTTACGATTGGTCCTCCTCTTTGTCGCGCTGTCGCCAGAGAATAATAATGATCAAAACAAAAATTTTGTAGGCCGCTTCTGACAGCCACTCGGAGTTCGATGAGGCTCTACAACATAGAAGGCGAGAATGTCGTACGAGATCTGGGCCGATTTGCCATCTCGATGCGGCAGCGAGAATCTTCCACGGCGGGTAGGCGGCAGTATCACTTAGTCTTCTTCTCCGTCTCAGGTTCCTCTTCGTCCGGGAGGGCATCCTCCGTGAGGAGTATCTCGAACGCCTCATCGGCAGGTGCCGTCGCCGGCTTGAGGTAGCCAACCGCGAACGCGGAGTAGACGGTTCCTCCGGCGAGGGAAACGTCGGTTTCGAAGACGCTGGTCTCTCGGTCACCCGCAGGATAGATGTTGAGTGGATACTCGCCCTCTGGGACCTCGGTATAGCCGGATTCACCAAACGCGACGTTCTCGAACAGCGCGACCCCGTTTTCACCGGCAACGACGTCCACCGCAGGCGCACCGGGTGAGGCGTGGAGGATGCGAACGCGAGCGGTACCCGGATCGACCGGACTATTGTCGTCGTCGAGGAACAGCGCCTCGAGGGGCTGGTTTTCGGCGGCCACTTCACCGATCACTGCGAGAAGACCGTCGAGGGTGGGGTCCACGTCGCCGGCCTCGATAGTCTCCTCGAGCACTGCCTCGGACGGGTCTTCACCGGTGGGAACGACCTGGACCGTGTACGTGCCAGGTGCGAGGTCGCGGTAGTCGGTGACCGTCCCGTACGAGATGCCCTCGCGGACCCGCTCTCCGTCGACGTAGATGTCGATGTTGGGTGCGTCGGGTGAGAGGTGTGCAACTCGAGTCTGGAAGCCGGTATCGGTTGGCTGGTCGTTCGTTTCGTGGTCACTCGAGGTGGCTGTGGTACTTCCGAGGCCACTGACCACCACGAGGCCGCCGCCGATCTGTATAATTCGCCGTCGGCTCACGCCATTTTTAGTCATCCAAATATCATGAACGGCAATATCGGTAATAGTGCTACCACTTGCAGGCGTAGACCAATGCAGTTCCGAGCCTCGATATCAAACGCGTTGGGACTTCCGAGCGAATATTCTCCGCCCTTATGTTGTTCGTTTTCGTACTATACACGATCGGTCGAGAAGAGAAAGACGAGTTCAGCGGGTGAGTCAGACTCCGATGGGGCCGTTTCGTCTTTGTGGCGAGCGTCGGCTGATCCGTACGAGCGCTGAGTCGTCGACGTGCCCGCGCCGTTCGGCCTACAAATCTGCACACGCCGTCCTCGTGGACGGTGAAGGCTTGCTGTCTCGTTACCGGGTGCATCAGGAGCCTCAACTTCGTGTTTACAGACGAGGTGCAGCTCCCATCGCTGTTTCGACTCGCTGTAAACGGCTCTGACTTGTTGCAGGTTCTCAACCGTGACCTTGGGACGAGTGTCATATTTCACGAGGATGTAGTCCCAGTCTCTCGGGTGGTCTTTGTGATTCGCCCCTTTTGAGAGCCGAACGCGGTTGTGTTTCGAGTCGTGTCGGATGGCTTTCTACTTCCACGTCACGATGGAACGAGGGTGTTCTTCGTGGACACGGTTGTCGTAGTAGTTTTTTTGCGGTAGCTGGGCGGGTTCGCACGGGAGTCGTTCTTGCGTTTGCCGTACCACGAGTTGAAGGCTTCAGCGAGTTCCTCCAGAACGAGCTGACTGGACTGGGAATGGAGTCCTTTGTAGTTGTCGTGACCTTTCAACTCATGTTTCAAGTCTGAATCGTCGGGAATCTTGCTTGTTTCTTCCCACACTTGGCGGGAGTGATAGTTTGCGACGTCGTGAGACTACGTCTCACGGGCTATCAGACGTAGTCTGATAACGTTCCTCAGTTTGCTGGCACTCCACGCGTGCAGGTCGAGCATCCGCTCCACTTGCGAGTGGTTACGGATTCGCACTCGGTGGGTGCGGTGGACGTGCTTTCGTGGAACCTCTTCATAACTGGTTATGATAAAGTGTATTGTGAATGTCTGGATTGAGTCGTTGAATATCCAGCACTGCTGCTGCCCGTGGTTTGCGTCATGCAGTGACGGCGCGTATTCCCGCGCTAAAGCGCGAGGTTTTGCGCCTGTTCATCTCACAACCGCCTCGAGCGTGGCCGTTCACAATCTACAAACGGTCCGATCCGCTGACAAACTATCAAATCGTATGAATACTATATACCCCTATACGGTGTACGGTATATTGGTGAATACCATGAGCACAGTTACTCCTGAAGCCGGAATGTACTCCTTAGAGAAGGGATGGAAGAGGCTCGCGTTGGCAGGCGGCATCATCGCGGTGCTCGGACTCCTTGCGATCATCCTCCCACTCGCGACCGGGATTGCGATTGCGTACGTCGTCGGTGCCCTTCTGGTACTGGGCGGTATCGTTCACGGCAGCCATGCTGTCTCCACACGCGGCTGGATGGGAACGCTCTGGCAGGTAGCGCTCGCCATCGTCTCTGTCATCGCTGGTCTCGTGATGCTCGCGAATCCGGTCTTTGGCCTCCTGACCCTCACGCTGTTGGTCATCGCGTACCTTCTCGTTGATGGCGTCGTGGAGTTCGCGATGAGCCTTCGAATGGGAGGCGGCTCCGGTCGTGGCTGGATCGCCGCAAGCGGCGCGATCTCGCTGGTGCTGGCGGTCTTCCTCTGGGCCGGATTCCCCGCGGACGCGGCCTGGGTCGTCGGCCTCGTCGTCGGCGTGAGTCTCCTCGTGACCGGCCTCTCTATGATCGCTGTGGCGTACGGCGGTCGTCATCTCGATGAGGAGGTCATGTCGCCGTCGACTGAGCCCCGGGGGGCGTGACCAAATTCGCCTCTGCAGTTGTGTTTTTCCGGACGTGTAACGAATAGCCTCAACTGGCACCGTCTAGTTAGTGCGATTTAAGAGGCGAGTAGGTCGTAGAGTTGATTTGGCATGAAGCTCGCAGACCTGCTCAGCGAGTACTACGCGGCGGAATTTGATGAAAGTTGGGAGCGTGAGCGGACGGCAACGCTCGTTAGGGTGTTCGCCGTCCGGCTCCACGCGACCCGTTGTTCACTCCGAGAGACACAAGCGATTCTTCGTTTGATCGGCATAGAACGCTCTCATCAAGTAATCTGGCACTGGATACATAAGCTGGCTGACAGCGTGACAGACCCGTCGACGTTCACGAGAGCTTTTGCTCTCGTGCAGCCCATCAGAACGCTTTGCGTTCTGAGGACGGCGAAGCCGTCGCGGGTCGCGGTTGATGAGACCGCTGTCAAGATCAACGGAGACTGATCTTGGGTGTGCGCTGCAATAGACCTAGACTCGTGGCTCATTCTTGATGTCACAGTGTTCGGACGACAAGGCACCGATCCAGCCGCTGCGTTCCTGCATCGGTTGGCCGAAAAAAAAAACGATCTCGACGACACAGTATTTTTTGTCGATGACTACGGATATCTGACTTCCCTCTCCCGATTAAGATTGAGCGGTCAGCTCGATTACGTCGAGCGAGACCTCATCGAAAAGTGGTTTCACACATTGAAGATGTGAGTTGACCGCTTCCACAATTCTTGGGTGGGAAGTCGGGCGACCGTCAGAGAATGGCTTGGACAGTTTGTACACTACTAGAATACACAACGACAGCACAGTCACTCAACGGACAGACGCTAGCGGAGGTGCTAAACTAGACAGTGCCAAAATCATTTATTTATTAGGCCATTCTAACTAACCAGCTTTATTGAGACTGTGATTATTTTTTGATCAAGACCGGGGGAGCGGTGATAACTACTCGTGTTCGATAATCTCTCCGTCTCCAATTTCCACCTCGGTTTCAAGCTCCTCAAGGAGCCTGGATACCTCCGTATGGAGTTGCTTTGCTCGAGCGAGCGAGAGATCACCGTCCTCGAGTTGAGCGATGATCGCCTCAAGGCGCTATTCTTTCCAGAATGCACGCTGCCGATATTCGATTTCTGAGAGAACCATCGAGAGAACATCACGCCAATCCGCTGGATGTGAAGCATCCTCACCGGGGGTCGGTGCGTCTGGTCCCGGATGGATGTGGTCGCGGGCATTATGGCTGGAGGGATGACGATCCCACCGGTGATCGAATTCACTGGTTTCGTGCTGCTCGTGGTAATGGAGCGAGAAGTCCCCGTTTTCGAACCAGACTATCTCAAGACGAGCGACCTGAACGCTTTTCGGGTAGAACTGTCGGTCGTACACGCACACCAGTCGATCGGGAGCGAACGCCGGTTGCTCGTCTAGCCGAGCGAACCGTTCGTCGGTTGCGAATCGGTCGTATATGACTTCGAGTCGGTCGAAGTCAATCGGTACGCCGGCACTCAAATCGGACGTGCCCTCTTCGTGTCCGCCGGTCATACGGCTGGTTGTACATCAGCGCCGTCACCGGATTCTGCGGTCAACGCTCGCTCGAGAAGGGTTACTCGTCGGCGAACTGTCTTCCATGAAGAGAGACGTTCCCAGACATCCTCGATAGGTTGGTCCGTGGCAGCGGCATACGCTGAAATCGAAATCTCACTGGGAGTCTCGGCGCCGAATTCCTCTGCCAGTGCCTCCGCACGATTCGATTCCGTCTTTAGAAACTCGAGAAGTTCCGCTGTAGCGTACTCCTCACGAAGCCGATGGATACGCCGCCAGTTCAAGTATGATTGATTGCGTTCGTAGGTCGCCGGCGACTCTGTCAGCTGTGTCACGATCCCCATCCGTTCGAACCACTCGAGGTACTCGCGTGCAGCGTCGACACCACGGCCTGCGAGGTTAGCGACTTCGCTCGCCGTCGCTGGACTCTCGAGTCCGAGAACTGCGTCAAAGAAGTCATCTCGTGTTCGATCCCCGCGGACGAGGTCCTCCGGAGAAGTTAGCGCGTCGAAGTCCGGTGCCTCGGCTAGCTCGCTGGCATCCGCCTTCAGTTCAGCGCGCGGTTCTTCCATACTACAGATCTCGGCCTGTAACGGAATAAATCTTTTCTAGACGGATTATTCCTCGTTATCGAGACTGTAATTGTCCCTGGAGACTCTAATCAAGATCGGAGGAGGGCTGACAACTACTCGTGTTCGATAATCTCCCCGTCTCCGATTTCCAACTCGGTTTCAAGCTCCTCAAGGAGCCTGGATACCTCCGTATGGAGTTGCTTTGCTCGAGCGCTTCGACGTCGATCACTCGTTGTAGTTGGTACTCGTTCGGATCGAGGCCCTGTTCCTCGAGTGCGTCGACGATTTCGAGCAAAAGCGGTCGATAACTCATCGCTGATCACCTCCTCGACGATGTCACTGATTTCCTGTGCAGTTGAGCTAATACGCTCGAGGCGATCCATGAGCATCTCCGGTTCATCTCCTTCCCACACAGCAAGGTAGAACGCCGAACCACTCGTGTCAAGCCCGAAGTACCGACCGACGATGTATCCGACAGCTTCGGCCTCGAGTTCGCGTTTCGATCGTTCGTCTTCGGTATCGAGGCCACCGTGCAGCAGTGCGTGAGCGTACTCGTGAACGAGTGTGACAGCAAGGTCAGCCTCGTTTTCGCGAGCACGCACTTTCACGAGTGACTGCTTCCCCAGACAATACTGACAGACGCCTTTCGCGCTGCCGTGAGACCACTCTTGAGGGGATATTACGTCCACGTCCACCTCGAGTGTGGACCCTGCCTCGAGGAGTGCTGGGACCAACTCGTCAGCGTTGCCGTTTGCTTCAGTCTCGAGTTCCGGGAGTGGCTCTCCCTCAGTCTGCGACAGATCGAAGACTGGTGCTGGTCGAAAGCTCACGAGTCCCTTCTTCCACTCATCGGGTTCGGTTTCGTCGTACTCGCAGTCACTCCGTTCGTGGTACGACGGTGAGTTTCCGCATTCAGGGCACTGTCTTGCTATGATTGGTGCCCAAATCCAGATCGCTTTCTCGCCCTCTTTCACGTACCGGTCAAACTCGTTTTGCCACGTTCTGTAGCCAGCGACTCGTGTCGCGTTCGGACACTGGAGCTTGATTAACAATGTATTTCGAGGGGAATAGTCGTGGAACCGACTCTGAACGTCGAGCCACGCTCTGAATTGCTCGCTCGAAACGGCGTCGTCAACCTCATCAACTAGATCTCCAAGCCACGTTTCGATCGTACTGTGCATCTCATCGTTCCGGGTGTCTGAATCGTCGAACGTTTCCCGGGTACTGCTGCTCGTAGCCATGATCAATTCGGGTCTCTCGAGTCAAACTCGAGAAGACCTCCACCACTCGGTGGGTCTCAAAAAACACGCCAACAACACAAAAGCGGCTGCCAACAAACACAACCGTAACAATCCGCCACGTCTCTCAGAATTAGCCAAAACTAAGACCACCCCATATCAGGGTCAAACGACCGGTAGTCGGGTTTAAAGAAAACTGTGCGCATAAGATGATACACGATATAGATTATTTAAAAAACTAGACGGGAATTTATCTCCTACATAAACAGTGTTCTCCGAGTTTGATTACCTGTGTACTGGTATTGTTAAGTAAGGTGACAGTCTACCATAGAGTTGATGAACAATCCCGGTTGGAACGCTGGCTTAAAACCAAATGACAAGCAAAAAGAACTAAAAAACCTCTTGCTCAACAGGCTAACCTCTGCAGAACTCAACCACCTGTACGACATACTCACCGGCCAAAAACAAGGTCTGGACACCTACTACACTAACACAACATCAGGGAACCGGGATGACGAATTCTCCACACAACTCGCAACCCAGCACCAAAAAGCTGTAAAAGACTTCCTCTACCGGGAAAGTGAACAATTCAACCGCAACCGGATCAATCACAGCACCTTGATCAAAGAACTAACCAACCAAGGAATACCCTTATCCTTCTTCCAAGAACACGAACCCAGATACAAACAACTCCTCCTACTCACATACCACGCCCTTTTCGACCAACCAGACTTCGACCACGAATACGAGAAACTCCTAGCCAAATGCCGACTGTTCAAGGAAAACACCGGTCGGACCTACACATATGAAGTCATCCGTCTTTAGTTAGGAGACAAACCGCATGACAGCGACGGCTTATCGTGGCTATTTTTCGGAAGGAATGAGGAGGTGTCGAGTGTGCACAACGAAACCTCCTCATCTCGAATTATGCGTCGGCTCACTACACTGTTTCCCTCTGAGTTCCTCGAAGAGCACGCCGAGGAACTCGGCGTGGTCGAACGTGACCGCAAGCTCCAGATCCCTGCCTTCGTCTGGGCATTCGTGTTCGGCTTCGCCGCAGGCGAAAGCCGAACACTTGCCGGCTTCAGACGGTCTTACAACTCTACTGCCGATGAGACGCTCTCGCCGGGAGGGTTCTATCAGCGGTTGACGCCCGCGCTCGCAGAGTATCTCCGCGACCTCGTCGAGGTTGCGCTCGACGAGGTCGCTGTCCCGGATACAGTCGATGCAGATTTTGACCGGTTTCGTGATGTGATGGTCGCTGATGGAACGATCCTGCGGTTACATCGGTTTCTCGCAGATACGTACGAACCACGGAAAGGGGAGCAGGGTGGAGCGCGGCTCCACCTGCTCCACAACGTCACTGATCAGACGATCAACCGGTTCAGCGTCACCGACGAAAAAGCACACGACAGCACGGAGTTTGACACAGGTCCGTGGCTCAAAGACCGGTTGGTACTGTTCGATCAAGCGTACTTCAAGTACCGTCGTTTCGCACTGATCGACGAGAATGACGGCTATTTTGTGAGTCGGCTCAAATCAAACGTGAACCCGGAGATAACCGGAGA